>Ga0315275_10000305_pt1 | contig 40599 bp, 33 predicted proteins | sample YL17G03_0_MG_FD_205557 | JGI IMG/M metagenome (GOLD analysis project Ga0315275, IMG submission 205557) | Sediment microbial communities from Yellowstone Lake, YNP, Wyoming, USA - YL17G03_0 | ecosystem: Environmental > Aquatic > Freshwater > Lake > Sediment | place: USA: Wyoming | collected... | reverse complement strand
CGCTCGACCGGCGGACGAAAAGCCGCGCCGGAATGACACGCGAGCGGTTGACGACGAGCACGTCGCCGGGCGTTAGGTACGAGGCAAGATCGCGAAATGTCGCGTGCTCGGCCGTCCCCGTCGCACGATCGACGACCATGAGACGGCTCGCGGCACGATCGGTGAGAGGGGTTTGCGCGATGAGAGACTTGGGGAGATGGTAGGCGAATACGTCGAGGCGCATGGATGTCACAACAGCCGCGTCTGGTCCGTCTGCGACCCCGACGTCAACCCGAGATGACTCAAAGCGAGAGGAGTGGTGATCCGCCCGCGCGGAGTCCTTTGGAGGAACCCCGTCTGGATGAGGAATGGCTCGTACACGTCCTCGATGGTCTCGACCTCTTCGCTCACCGCCACGGCGAGCGAACCGATACCCACGGGACCCCCGCTGAATTTCTCGATGATCAAAAGGAGGATCCGGCGGTCCATTTCGTCGAGGCCCTTTTCATCCACCTTGAGCCTCCTCAGCGCGTTATCGGCGGTTTCGCGATCGATGCTCGTTTTTCCATCGACCTGAGCGAAGTCCCTGATGCGTTTGAGCAGCCGGTTGGCGATCCTCGGTGTCCCGCGCGACCGCCGGGAGATTTCGGTCGCACCCTCGTCCGATACGCCGATATCGAGGATCTTCGATGAACGGAGAACGATTGTTTTCAAATCTTCTGGCGTGTAGTAATCCAGCCGGAACACCACGCCAAAACGCTCGCGAAGCGGAGCGGTCAGCATCCCGACCCTCGTCGTGGCCCCGACCAACGTAAAAGGCTCGAGGTTGAGCGTGTAGTGGCGGGCGTTTGGCCCCTTGTCCACGATGAGCTCGCATTTGAGTTCGTCCATCGCCTGGTACAGATGTTCTTCGAGCAGACGGGGGAGACGGTGGATCTCGTCGATAAAGACCACCTGGTTACGCTCCACGTGGCTCAAGACACCGAGAAGCTCGGCCGAATTCTGAAAGGTGGGACCCGAAGTTTGCTTGATGGGAACGCCGAGTTCGTTGGCCACGATGTGGGCGAGCGTCGTCTTGCCGAGACCCGGCGGCCCGTAAAAAATCACGTGATCGAGCGCGTCGCCCCGTTGTTTGGCCGCCTGTATGAACACCCTCAAGTTCCCCTTGAGTTCCGGCTGGCCGACGAATTCATCGAGGGTCTTCGGACGAAGGAGCGCTTCGCTCCTCACTTCCTCCTGGGCCACGATGGGGTTCGTTATCCTGTCTTTGGTCACGGGGTACTCACCTCAGCGCACGTCCTTACTTCATGGATTCCAGGGGCGCGGTGCGCATCCATTCTTCCAGGCCGGCTCACACTTTGGCTCAGGCCGGCGCGTCAGATGCTCCCCGCGTGTTTGAGCGCTTCTTTGATGACCGCTTCGAGACTCGACGTGTCCGTCGTCGCCCAATCGACCCTTTCGAGAGCCCGCTGGGCCGCCTGTCTCGGCATTCCGAGCGACGTGAGGGCGAGGATCGCCTCCTCGCGGAGCGCCGTGAGGGGCTCCGCCTCCGTCGTCTCCATTTCGAGATCCGCGAGCTTGTCTTTGAGCTCGAGGATCAGCCTTTCGGCCGTTTTTCTCCCCAGACCGGGCAACCGGCGGAGAAACGCGTGGTCCTCGTTCCGTATGGCCCTGACGATCTTCTCCGCAGGTTCCTCCGCCATGACGCCGAGCGCCGTCCGCGGTCCGATCCCCGACACCTCGATGAGCCGCGTGAAAAGCTCCCGCTCCTCCCCGCGGAGAAAGCCGTAGAGAGCGATGCGGTCCTCCCGCACGTGGAGGTACGTGTAGAACGAGACCTCGCCCGAGGCCCGCGCAAGCAGGTTACGGTCCTTCTCGGTGATGAGGATCTCGAATCCGACGCCGCCGACGTTCACCACGCAGGCCGGCGATGACGAAAGAAGTGTGCCCCGAACACGTGAAATCATGTCACCGTCCACTCCCGTCTTTTGAAGGCGTGACACACGGCGACGGCGAGCGCATCGGACTCGTCGTTATTTTCGGGCGGGTGGTCCAGACCGAGAATCTTGCCCAGCATGAAGTTCACCTGCGACTTGTCCGCACCGCCGTGCCCCGTGACCGATTGCTTGATCTCCCGCGCCGAGTACTCGTACACGGGGACATCCGCCAGAGCGGCGGCGAGAATCGCTGCTCCCCTCGCTTCACCGAGGATGAGCGAGCTCCTCGCGTTCTTGTGGTAAAAAACGTCTTCGATCGCGAACTGAGTCGGAGAGTGCTTGTCGATGACCTGACGGATTCTTTCGAAGATCGTCCGGAGTTTCTCGTACCGGCTCGCCGTTTTCGGGAGCAGGATGTACCCCGAGTCGATGTACCTGAATTCATCCCCTTCCCCGGTGATCACTCCGTATCCGGTGCAGTTGCTCCCAGGATCGACACCGAGAATCCTGTACATCCACCTGCTCCTTCTCGGCGGACTCGTTCGACTCGGTCAATCTTCTTCGAGAGCCCCGCGGGGGGCGCGTCGAAATTCGCGCTGGATCTCCGAACTCAGTCAGTCTGCCCCGAGAGCGTCGGCGGGGACATCGAAGTTCGCGCTCACCCTTTGAACGTCGTCCAGATCCTCGAGGACCTCCATGAGCTTGACGACCTTCTGTGCATCCTCGCCTTCGAGCTTGACGAGGTTCTTGGGGATTTTCTGTATCTCCGCCGAATCGTACTTGATGTTCGCACCGGTTATCGCGTGACGCACCGCCTCGAAATCGTGGAGAGCGCTGAGCACCTCGAACCCGTCCCCCTCGTCCCTGACATCCTCGGCCCCCGCATCGAGCGCCACGCCCAAGAGCTTCTCCTCGTCGCAGCTTTCCTTCGGGACGAAGATGACCCCCTTGGTGTCGAAAATCCACGACACACACCCCGCCTCTCCCAGATGCCCGCTGTGTCTCGTCAATACGCGCCGGACCTCGGCGGTCGTCCGGTTTTTGTTGTCCGTGAGTGTATCGATCATCAGCGCTACACTGCCGGGACCGTATCCCTCGTAGGAGACTTCTTCGTAGTTTACTCCTTCGAGTTCGCCGGTACCCTTCTTTATCGCCCGCGCGATGTTGTCCTGGGGCATGTTGTTTTCTTTCGCCGTCTGTACGGCGAACCTCAAACGGGTGTTCCCCGAAGGGTCCCCCCCGCCCTCACGCGTGGCAACGGTGATTTCCCGGATGAGCTTTGTGAAGAGCTTCCCCCGAGCGGCGTCTTTCTCTCCCTTTTTCCGTTTGATCTGCGACCACTTCGAATGACCTGACATATCGCCACCTCGCCCGGCCGTTCACGGTTTAGTCCTGCTGTTCCTTTTCCTTCTTCGCTTCCTCGATGATCTTCAGCGCCGCGTCGTGCGGGACTTCCTCATAGTGTGAGAACTCACGTTGGTGAGTCCCTCGCCCCTGTGTCATCGACCGGAGATGCGTCGAATAACGGTAGAGCTCGGCGAGCGGGACTTGAGCCTTGATGACGCTGAACCTGCCTTCGGTGTCCATCCCTTGGATCTTCCCGCGCCGCCCGCTAAGATCACCCATGACGTCGCCCATGAATTCCTCGGGCACCTTGATCTCCACGTTCATGATCGGCTCAAGGAGCGCGACCTTGGCGTCCATCACCGCTTTTTTGAACCCCATCGATCCGGCGACTTTGAACGCCTGTTCGGAGGAGTCGACGGTGTGGTAGCTCCCGTCGTAGAGGGTCACTCTGATGTCGACGACGGGGTACCCCGCGAGAACCCCTTCCTCCATTGCGGCCACCACGCCTTTCTCCACGGCGGGGATGAACTTGTTGGGAACCACACCGCCGACGACCCCGTCGACGAACTCGAACTTGGCCCCCCGCGGGAGCGGTTCCACCTTGAGCCACACATCCCCGTACTGCCCCCGCCCACCCGTCTGCTTCTTGTACTTGCCCTGGGCCTGCGCGGTCTTTGTGATCGACTCTTTGTAGGGGATCCGCGGTTTGGACAGCACGATTTCGACTCCGTGCCGCTTCTTCAACCGGTTGACGAGGATCTCGAGATGGAGCTCGCCCTGCCCCGAGATAAGGGTCTGTTTGATCTCGCTGTCGACTTTGAAATCGAACGTCGGGTCCTCCTCTTTGAGACGGTTGAGACCCGCACCGATCTTGTCCTCATCTCCCTTGGACGCGGCGGCGATCGCCGAAAAGATCGACGGTTTCGGAAAATCCGTTTTCGGTATCTGCACGAGCTTGGATTTGTCGCAGAGGGTGTCCCCGACGTGCGTCGACTTGAGCTTCACCGCGGCGCCGATATCGCCTGCAACGAGCTTGCCCGCATCGGTCCTGTTTTTTCCCTGGAGAAAGAAGAACTGCCCAAGACGTTCCGATGTGCTCCGCGTCGAGTTGTAAATGTCGTTCCCCGCGGTGAGCGCTCCCTGGTACACGCGGAGAAAGAGCATGTCCCCGACGTGCGACTCGGATACGTTTTTGAAAACCTTTGCCGCGGGGGACTTCGACGGGTCCGCCACGAGCGTCTGCCCGGAATCGGCGAGCTTCAACGGGCGCTTTGTCGGGGGGGGAACGAGTTCGATGATCCCGTCGAGCAGCTGTGCGGCACCGATGTTCTTCTCGGCGGACATACAGAAGATCGGAAAGACCTGTCCCGCCACCACACCGGTCGAGAGCCCTTTGAGAAGCTCTTCGTATGTGAGCGAATCGGACTCCAGGTACTTCTCCATCAGCGCTTCGTCGTTCTCCGCTGCCGTATCGAACAACTCCCGCCTCATTTTCTCGACCTTGTCCTTGAGGTCGCCCGGCACGTCGATCTCTTTGAACTTGCCTTTGCCGTCGGCGGCGTATTCGTAGGCCTTTCCGCTCAAGAGGTCGACGACACCCCTGAACTTCTCGCCCTCACCGATGGGCACCTGGACGACCACCGCTTCGCGCCCAAAGACTTCGTGGAGCTGTTCGACGCATTTGTCGAACGAGGCGTGTTCCTTGTCCATCTTGTTGACGCAAAAAGCGCCGGAGAGTTTTCTCTCTTTGATGTAGCCCCAGACCTTTTCCGTCCCGATCTCGACCCCGCTGTCCGAGCGAACGACGATCACGGCGCCCTCGACGACGTCCAGGGCACAGAGCACCTCGCCGACGAAATCCTCGTACCCGGGCGTGTCGAGGATGTTGATCTTGTGGTTCTTGAATTCGGCGTAGGCCAGTGCCGTTACGATGGATATCTGTCTTTCGATCTCCTCGGGGACGGTGTCCATCGCCGTGTTCCCGTCTTCGATACGCCCCATACGGGTCGTCGCACCGGTGTCGAAGAGAATCGCTTCCGCCACAGTCGTTTTTCCCGTGTCCTGGTGGCCGACGAGCGCGATGTTCCTTATTTTGTCGGGGGCATGTTCCTTCACAATGATCCTCCTCTAAGTGCCCTCCACCCCGCAAGACAGAGAGCCGACAACAAACTTCAAACGTGCATTTTAGCACCGGCCCGCGCGATTTGTCAACGGGCGGGCAAACGCACGTGGGGCGGCGTTACCCTCGACGGAACCGTCACATAGGTACCCCGAACCGCGCGCCAATGAGCTGTCCGAGCACGGAAAGCAGCCAGACGGGGATAACGACGAGAACCGCCGACCGCCACGACAGCCGGAACACGTGCATCACGCCCAAAGCCATCAACGCATAGAACCATATCGAGAAGATGTCCAGGGTCGACAGGATCGCATACGGGATCTTGTGCCCCTCGGGAACGAACGCGGCGGGGCCGAAAGGCACCACGGCGTCGCGGAGCGTCCGTATGTTCTCGACCCCCTTTCCCCGGACGACGATGTTCGAAACCAGCATCCCCACCGATGCCACGATCGAGGCGTAGAAATAGATGGTGAGGTGCTTCTTGAAGCTCGCCCGCTCGGAGAGGACGCTCACCGCGATGTAACTCGCGGCCGCGAAAATGAGACCTGCGATGAGAACCACGACGGGAGTTGGGATGATACCCAGGTACTTGAGCGGGAAAGACTGCATGTGCTGGAGCGTCTGATCGAACTGCTCTTTCGGGATCTGGTCCTCCGTGAGACGGTAGAGCTGGATCTGGACCGGTATGAAGATGTACACGACGATCATGTTCAACAGCGAAACCCATATCCACGGCTGCCACCAGGGCGCGCCCGCGTCGATGTCGGAAAACACCCGCTTGGGCGAGAAGAAGATCCCCACGAACCTCGACACGAAGTTCATCGAAGACGCGGTGCTTTTCTCCTCGGACATCATCTCAGGCATGGCCATTCTCCTTCCTTGTAGGCCCTCTCTTTGCCGTCGTGGCTCTCTGTCACGAACGGTCCTTCATTTCTTCGACTTTTCTCCAGAACTCGGCGGCGATGATTTCCCAATCGTTCTCGCGCGCCACGCTCCGCGCGCGCTTCGAGAGCGCGGCGCCGGTGTCGCCGCGGGACACCGCGTCGATGAACGCCTCGCACGCCTGAACGAAGTCCGGCCCGGGGTCCGCCGCCGCGACGACGTCCGTGTACTTCTCCACTTCCAAGGAGAACCGGGTCGTCACAACGGGGAGCCCGCACGCCAGGTATTCGTACATCTTGTTGGGGTTGACGCCCCGCGTAAGCTCGTTGTACCGGAACGGAATGAGTCCCAATGTGAATTGGGCGAGTATGCCGGGTAAACGGTCGTACGAAACCGCCGGGAGGTGAGAGACGTTGGGGAGCGACGTGAGCCACAGGACCTGTTCCTCGACTCCCAGAAGCACCGGCCCGACGAGAACGATTTCCCACTGGGGCCGCCGCCGGGCGAGATCGGCGAGCGCATCGAAATCGAGCCAGGGGGCCACCGCGCCGATGTAGCCCAGACGGGGCTTACCCTCGCCCGCGCTCTTCTCGATCGAATCGCCGTTCTTTTGGAAGTGCTCGTAGTCCACGCCGTTTCCGAGGTAGGAGCAACCCGCGCCGCCCCCCCGGACCCCGGTGATTTTCTCGAGCAGCGCCCCCGACGACGCGAAAACGGCGTCCGCGTCGCGGCACGTCTTGTCAAAATACGCCCTTGTCCACGATTGCATCCCCGGAAACGACGAATGATCGTCGTTGCAGTCGTAGACGAGAAACTTCCGCGGCAAACGCGAAACGATATGGGCCGCATAGATGTTCGAAATGATGAAGCCGGTGGTCGACGGATCGAACCCGAGATGTTTCAAGATGTGTTCAATCCGTTTGCGGGCGATGAGATCGACGGCCCGTCTCGTCGACCGCCGATCGAGGACGGTCCGCCAGGGAAAACCCGGCGCCGATTTCACGAAAGGGATCGTCGCACAGAAGATGCCGTCCTCGGCCCGGAGGCGATACGAGTTTCTACCCGACCGAACGTACGGCTCGAGAAAGAGAAGCTGGACATCGGCGGGCTTTCTGCTGATGATCTGCTGTTTCCGCGTCCTGAGGTAGCTCCACTTTATTTCGGAGAACCAGACGATCTTCATTGGGCCTCTTTTCGCGTTCGGGGGTAATGTATCACGCACCTTCGGTTTGCCCCAAGTGTTTTGTAGATAAGGACGCCGAGGACGAGGTATCATGACCGAGCGCGACGGCGGCGGCGCGACCGGCTCGACGGGAGCACGGACAAACTGGAGAGGGGAATCCGCCAATCACACGATGGAAAAGCATGCCACCCCGATAGCCTTTTTGATCGACAGCCTCTCTTTTGGAGGCGCGGAAAGGCAGCTGAGCCTCCTCGTCCGCGCGCTCCCCGAACCCTTCAAACCCGTGGTCATCTCGCTCTCCGGGGACATCGATCCCTTTGGCAAAGAACTGCAATCGAGAGGGATCGATGTCGTCGCGATCGAGAGACGGAGTCACGTCGATCTCAGGAGACTCCGGGAAGCTGCGCGTGTGATCCGCGCGCGAAAGGCCGACATCGTCCACGGATTTCTCGATGCCGCCAATGCGTACGCGTTCGTCTCCGGACGGGTGCTTCGCAAACCCGTGGTTCTCTCGCTTCGAAACGAGGTCCTGCGTCTGTCCGGCGCGAAAGGAACGGCTCTTTCGTGGATGCTCCGGCACGCCGACCGCGTACTCGTGAATTCGCACAACGGCGCCGATTTTCTTCGAAACCGCATTGGGGTTCTCGAGCGGAACATCGTCCACATCCCCAACTGGGTCGACCCGGACCGGGTCGGACGTGTGAGGGACATCCCGCCTCCAGGCGCCGCGGCGACGGCCATCGGGTTCGTGGGGCGTTTCGCAAAACAGAAACGCGTCGACCTGCTCGTGGAGGCCTTCCATGCGGTTCGCCGCAGGGTGCCTGACGCGAGGCTCATTCTGATGGGAGACGGGGCGGAGCGCGGGGAGATCGTCACACGCGTCGAGCGTCTGGGTCTTACGCCGTATGTCGAATTCGTCGCGCCGAATCCCGACGTCGACGCGACCCTCCGGCGCATCGATGTTTTCGTTCTGACATCGGCTTTCGAGGGTCTCCCGAACGCGGCGATCGAAGCACTCTCGATGGGCATCCCGGTCGTTTCGACCGCGGTGGGCGACATCGGCGAGCTCATCATCCCGGGGAAAACGGGAGCGCTCTTTGAAAACGACCGCCCGGATTCCATGGCGGACACCCTCGTCCGCGTGCTCGCCGACCGCTCCCTCCTCGAGAACGCCGCCCGCTTCGGCCCGAAACTCGTCGAAGAGAAATTTTCCCTCAGTCGAGCGGTGGAACGGCTCACCGCCGTCTACCGCAGCCTCCTCGTCCGATGAGCCCCCGGGAAACGCAGCAGGGGCACGCCGGGTGCCCCTGCTGGTTGGGTGAAACGATACGTCCTTCGGTTCCTGGATAATGCTAGGTTGATTCCTTGATCTTCTCGAGCTCCTCCTTGAGATTCTCCATCTCTTTTTTGAGCTCCTTCATTTCTCCCCTGAGTTTGTCGATCTCGGCATCCGACATCGTGTGCAACTTCTCGATCTTCATCTTCGGCACACGGACATCGGACGTTCCGCGCAACACTTTACGATAGGCCCTCTCCGCCTCCCCGTTTTCGCCGGCTTCGCCCTGGAGCGTCATCGCCTTCTTCGAGCGCACCAATGTCAAATCGAACTTCTCGCCTCCCTCCAGCTCTCCCACCGCGCCGACGAGGTCTTTCGCCGAGCCGATATCCTCGTCCTTGACTTTGACGATCACGTCCCCGGCCTTGAGTCCCATGGTGTCGGCGGTCGACCCCTCGACGACCTCCAGGACCAGAGCACCCCCGCCTTCTTTGACGCCGAAGTAGGGGGCGAGGTCCCCGTTGAGATCAGTCGCCTGGACACCGAGCCGCCCCTGCCCGAAGGCGCCCTTAAACCAGTTCTTTCCCTGGTCGAGCCACATGAAGTTCTCGGGCGCCACGAAGCTCAACGACTCATCCTCCGGCCATTCTCCCATCGTGACCGTGAGAGTCTTGGGCTCTCCGTCCCGAACGACCTTGACCTTTACCGTCTCGCCTGCTTTGGTTTCCCCGACGAGTTCCTTCAGACCCGCTGGGGAATCCACTCTCTTGCCGTTGAACTCCACGATGACGTCGCCGTCCTGGATTCCCGCGTCCGCGGCGGGACTGCCCTCCATGACCTCGTTGACGAGAACACCGGTTTTGACCTTCACATCAAGACCTTTGCGGAGTTGTTCATCGAGTTCCTGCATGGTGACCCCGAGATAGGATTTGTCGCTCTGTTCCTCACTCCGGCCCTCCGTGACGACGCGGTACTCCTTCTTGTGGGTCTTCTCGGCGTCCGTCGAAGCCGCTCCCGGACCTGCGGCTGCCGCGCCGACAAGCCACACGAAGAGCAAAGCCGATCCGACAAGAACCGCCACCCACCACGTACTTTGCGGCTGATTCCAGGCAACCACTCGATTCTTCATAGCAACTGGGCTCATGGCGTCTGGGCCTCTGATACCCATCCCTCCTTTGAAAGCTGAAGCGGTGCGGAACTAACGCCCTGTTGACGTTCGTCTTTTACTTTTACGCCTCGAGGAGGTCTAGGTTTCAGTTTTTTTTGCGCGGCGCCGGGCCTCGTCCGCCAGAATTCCGGCGACGACCCCCGCGGCCACGGGAAGCCAGAACAGCCTGTAGAAGTGAACGTGTTGGAAAAACGTGCCGATGAGGACGGCGATCAAGGAGAGGAGAAAGTAATAGGAGAGATCATTCATCCACCGGTGCTCCTCGGGCCAGCGAGTCTTGATCGCCCTGACGAACCCGCGGATCGCAGCTACCGGCATCATAATGTACGCAATGAAACCAAAGAGCCCCACACCCGTAAGAATCTCGAGGTACCCGTTGTGAGCTACCATGGTCACAGGGAGCTCCGAGGCCGACCGAACGATGAAGTTGTCGAGTCCAATGCCCGTGAACGGGTGCTGGAGAAAAAGGTGCCACCCCGTTACAAGAGCTTTGACGCGGATCATCAGAGAAAAGTCCCCGGTCATCTCGCCGAACATCTGGCTGATGGTCGAGATTCGGTACCAGTAGTATTGAGGGACGAGAAGTACCCCGATCACCACGACGAACAGAACCCCCGCGTACACCCACTTACTCCGCGCTTCTTTGAACAGGACAGCGAGAAGCACGACAGACAACGGGAAAATCGCCTGTCTCGAAAAGGTCATGATCGTGGCCGCAACCATGGCGACGGCTCCGACAACGAGGAGAACCCTGAAAACGACCGGACGAACACGTTTGATCGCGTAGACGGCGAGGGGAAGCCCGGAGACGAGGTAGAGGGCCGCGTTGTTCGGGTTCATGTGCGTCGTACCGAACCGGAGCCACCCGATCGCCCCTACGAGGACGGTCCAGTTCTTCACGATCCCGAATTTGAAGTTGAGGACACCCAAAATGACGGTGGACAGTGTCGCTGCGAAGACGACGAGAGCGAGCTCCTCGAGGTCCCTCTCCGTTCGGACCAGCTGACCGATGAGGAAAACGAGCAGAACGGACTTGGCGAAAAAGCCGAAAGCGTTGGATGCATAGCCGAAGTCCCACGCGAACAAGAAGGACTGGAGCGCGAACACGGTGAACACAGCCAGCGACCAATTGAAAAGCGGATCCCTCACGCGAATCGAGTCTCCGCGAAAAAGGCGGAAGAGGACGGCCGCCGTCACCAGGAAGGTCACGGGGGCGGCGACCGGGAGACTCGTGTAGTAGGAGATCCCCGCGAACACATAGAAGATACCGAAGTAGTTGCCGTGTCTGGGGAACGCGAAAACGAGCAACCCCACCCCGGCACCCGCCACCGCCGCGACGGCCAGCATGATGAGGTTATGGGGGACAAGGAACCAGGTGGCTAGAGCAAGACACCCGACAACCCCGGCGACCCAAAAGAACAGAACCGCCTGTTTTTTCGTGAGCACGGAGGAGGAGACGGCTTCCATTTCACGGTCGTTTTCTGAACCGGAAGGTCCGCTTTAGATCCGATCCGATGGGGCCGAAAAGTCCCGAGAGTGCGCGCGCTTTGTACCGGTCTTCCCGCCATCCGCTGAGGAAAACCGAAAACAACGTGCTCCAACCGAGCCCCACAATGCCCCCGAATATGACGATCATCTTTCGTTTGGGGCGGCTTCTCAACTCCGGTGGATTGGCCGTGTCGAGCACCTGCACCGTCGGTGTGTCACGAGCCTCTTCGATTCGCGCCTTCTGATACTCTTCGACGAGGAGCCGGTAAACGGCCTCCTCGATTTTCAAGCGGCGCAGACGCCTGGCCAGCTCCAGACCCAACTCGGGGAGCCGATCGAACGAAGGAAAATACGACCGGACGAAATCTGTGTCCGACCTGGTTGAATCCGCTTTGAATTTTTGCAGCTGGCCGAGAATCTCGTCGTACTGTTTCTTCTTTCGGATGTACTCCTCGGAAGACTGAGACGCGTATTGCTGGAGGATGTCGAGGTCGATTTCCATCGCAACAGCCTGGGCGGTGAGGCTCGCCACGATATCGATTGCCGAGGTGGTCTGCTGGTCGAGCTCGAGCGCCTGGTGCTCTTCCTGGAATTTCCTCAGGTCTTCCTCCGCCTCGCGGAGTTTACCTTCGTGGATTTCGAGCTGGCCGGCAACGAACTCCCTTGTCCTGGAAGCGCGGGTGACGTTGAGATTGCGGTTGAATTCGTCGAGAAGGTTCACGTACCGGTTCGCGATCGCCGCGGCCCTCTCTGGGCTCCGGTCCTCAAAGCTCACCTTGAGAAGACCGTTTTCGAGCAGAGAAAAAAAGGTGTGCGAGTGGAGCGCCTCGATGGCATCGGTCATAAATTCGGTCTTGTAGACATTCTTGAGGTCGAATTCCTCGACGAGCTTCTCACCGACCCTTCGGCTCAACAGGATGTCTATGTAGATCGTGCCGGGCCGCGCCCCGCCGGCACTGGGGGTGACGATCGGTATCTGAAGGGTCTGTTGGAGGAGCTGGGCGTACCCGGACATCGGTCCCCCCGTCTCCGGAGGGAAAACAGACGTGTTTGCCGTGTACCACGTCGGGAGCAGGAAACTCACCACTGCGGCCACGGCCGCGGTAATAAGCCCTGCGGCGAGGATAAACCTCCGCCACTGGACGATTGTTCTTACGATGAAAAGCATATGTATCTATTCTAGCTCTTGGCTACTTTCTCGGCGACCCCCGTGGTCTCGGCGTCCTGCGATCGCCCAAGCGAGGCGTCCCTCGTCACCAGCGGCCTCACGGAGGGAACGACCCTCTGCCCGGGAGCGCCTGCCGGCGCCAGCCGCGCGCTCTCTGCTTTCTCCCAGACTCTTTGACGCTCGCCGGAAATGAACTTGACGGTCGCCACCACAGCAGCCATGTTGACCATCGTGAAGTAGAAAGGCAGGTAAAAAAGAGGATGCGGCTTTCGCGTCTTCCTCATCCGCCAACCGTTCAGCGCCGCGAGATAAAGGAAGACCTGTCCCAGAAAAGTGATCGTATAGAACACGGACCCCCGCATCAACACGACGTTTGAGATCAGCGTGACCAAGAGAATCGGCCCGATCGCCCACCTGAGCAGCTTGTGCGAGAAGAACTGCCACCGTCTGAATCCCTCGATCTTCTTCCTCAGCTTCCAGTAGCCGGCAAGACCCCGGACGATAATCCGCACTTTTCGCTGGAACTCCTCCTGCCAGAATATCGTCGATTGCTCGAACGCCAATGCTTCGGGTTCGTAGATTATCCCGTACCCGCGTGCGCCGATTTCGATGGGGATCTGGAAGTCGTTCGCAACCTCGGCGTACAGCTCGGGGTACAGTTCGCGGCGGATGGCAAAAATCGATCCGTTCGCGACGAGAACGCTCTTGACCGAGCTTTCCAGCGTGCTGAGAAACCCCTCGTAGCGCCAGTAGAGTCCCTCGCCCCGCGCAACCGACGTCGTGTGGCGGTCCACATACCGGAGCTTGCCCACGACGCACCCGATCTCCGGACTCTGGAAATGCGTAACGAGGCGCTTCAGCGCGTCTTCGGCGAACATCGCGTTGGCGTCGGTGAACACAACGATATCATCGCGGACCATTTTCATGACCTCGTTGAGCACGGCGCTCTTGCCGGATCGCGAGGAACGGTGGAACAGCTTGACGCCGAGGTCCTCGTAGTCCTCCGCGATCGCGACGGTCCGATCGTCGGACCCGTCGGAGGCAACGAGAACGGTGAGTTTGGCCTTTGGATAATCGAGGCTCAGGCTGTTCTCGATCTTCTTGCGGATGATCTTCTCCTCGTTGAACGCGGAGATGAGAAGGCAGACGGATGGACAGTGATCGGCCGCACTCGCGTGCCGGTCGCGCCTGACGAGCTTTCTCACGAGGAAGAGAACCAGAGGGTAACCCACGTAGGAGTAAAGAATAACGGCGAGGCTAGACCAGAATACGAACTGCCACATCAACATTGTCTCCCGGTCAACGACGGTCGAATGTCGAATCGAGTGAAGCTACCACGCGTTCTTTATAACCGCACAACAAGAATAGCAATTCTCTAGCAGTTCGAATCAGACGGTCTAGTGAGCGGATATCTACGGTTCCGGACTCAGTAGACAAAACCTCCTTTATCCTCGAGTTCATCGGTGAACGCTTGTTTGCGGTCCCCGGGGACTCCGCAAGCGTAACCCGTCCCACCACAGCTTTCCAGCACAATCCCGGACATGCCGTCCCCCCGAGACCTCACCCGGAAGAAGCCTTCTTCATCTAGTAATATGGAGGTTACGTCCCTTCCCCGCAACCCATCGCGGGAGCCGAACCACTTGAAACCGTCTTTAGCGGCATGCACAAGCCATTTTGAAATAATGAGATAGACCCTTCCCGTCCGTCGAGCCGAATCGTGCGATATTCCCCATATTCTCCGCGGCCATCCACCCACACCGCCCCATTTGGTAGAACGCCGAAAGCAAGAACCGATCCGAAGTTTTTTCAGACGGCAGCGCCCGCCGCATCACGTTTTTTCAAAAGAAGATATGTGCTGTTAATGATGCTTTTTCTACGCTCGGTTTCCCCGGCCATTCGTCCGATCTGGCCGCTTGCCGGATGCTGCGGGACAAAAACTTTCCGTAGGTCCCAGTCATCCACGGCCGCGATCACACCCCCGCGCCGGATGCGAATGCGCTTCTATCTCCCCGAGAAGTTCGCGAACGTTTTTCTCGGGTGAAAACTCCTCGACTGCCCGGTCGTGTCCGTTCTCGGCGAGACTCCTTCGAAGATCGCTCGATGCGATCAGACGGGCGATGCACTCCGCAAGCGCGGTGGCGTTTTCCGCGGGGAACAACAACCCGGTCTTCCCGTCTTCGACCACTTCCGGAATACCGCCAATCGGCGCGGCGATCACCGGCGTGCGGGACAACCACGCTTCGGGTATCACCGTGGGCAACCCCTCGCGCACCCCGCGATGCGTCACCCGCGCGGGGCATACGAGCACCATCGCGTCGGCCAGATGGCGCGCAAACTCGATATGCTGAAAATACCCAGGCATCTCGACCCGATCCTCGATCCCGTTCTCGCGGACGAGCCGGGTCAGGTGTTCACGCTCCGTACCTTCGCCGAGAATGCGGAGCCGAATGGGAACGTTTCGTTCTTTCAGAACGCCCGCCGCGCGGACCAGCACGTCGAACCCCTTCGCGGGGACGAGATTGCCCGCCGCGAGAACGAGCGGCGGTTCGGGAAGACGCTCGGGTTTGGGCAGAGGATGGAACGCAACGCTGATCCGTATCATCTTGAATTTGTCCCCCGCGAGGCCGGGTACTTTGTTTCGCAGGTGTCGAACCCCGTCGTAGTGGACGGCGACCACGAGGTCGGCGTCGCGGAGCTTTCGCCGACGCAAGGGATCCCTCCACCCCAGCGTGTCGAGGTGGATGTCGAACGAATGGTAACGGACGGAAAACCCCGTTCCCAGGAGGTGTCTCCCCAGCCACGCGATCGTCGCCGGCGAGGATCCGAAATCCGCGTGGAGATGGGTGACACGGTGTCTGCGAGCATCGGCGAGAATGGGGAGCGCGATCGCGAACACCACCCCGTTCTTGACCCAGTACACGGGGTTTGATTTCGAGGCCCACGCGAGCGCCGCCGCGGCCCGTCCGAGGCGCAGCGGACTCCGAAGAAGAAAATACACAAGCGCCGCGAGGATGGCGCCGAACGACCATGTCACGATTTCCCCGGGCACCTCACGAACCCGCTCCGTCTGGATTCCCGCCTCCCTCGGCCGGTAGAAAGAGTATATCCGGGCGTCGGGGTACCGGCGAAGCAGTTCGATGATCTCGTTGATTTCGAAGGTCAGACGGTACGCGTGTGATGCCACGTAGCCGATTTTGAAACGGCGGGAACGGGAATCGTCTGCGTCGGGCGTTTTCGTCATCGAGTGTGTCGGACTTTCTGAGCGAGCGCTGAACGGCGATTTTTGCTAGGCGATTATAGAGACCGTGTCCCCAACCGTCAAGACAAGCGGCCCATAAGAAGATTTGGTCGGGAGCGCAGGTTAAGAACGCCCTGTACGAAACTCGGCGGTTCGACTACGCTAACGGCGGGCGTGTTCGCCGGTGTGCGCCGCCGCGCGGGATGATCTTCGTGCCTCTTTCACATCCATCCGATCCGTCGCGATGAATCTCGCCGTCATCATCAATCCGTTCGCAGGACGAAGACCGTCCCGGTGGCGCGCGGACACCCTTCGGTCCGCGCTCGGCCCGTTGGGGATCGAGGTCTCCGTCCACGTCACAGGCGCGCGCGGCGATGCGCAACGCCTGGCGAGAGAGCTCGTCCCGCACGCCGACGTGCTCGCCGTCATCGGCGGTGACGGGACGGTCCACGAGGTAGCCAACGGCGTCATGCCCCACCCCATTCCGATCGCAGTGATTCCTTCGGGGTCGGGGAACGACCTCGCCAGTCTCGTGGATTGCCCGAAGACACCGCGCGACCTCGCCGGGGTTCTCGAACGAGGGTGGGCCGCCGAATTCGACGTCCTGGATTTCGGCGACCGGTTCTGTGTGAACTCAGCGGGGTTGGGTTTCGAGGGCCTCGTCAACCGGTTGAGCCACGGTCTCGCCCGGCCGGCGGGACGGTTGAGGTACGCCGTCGCCTTGATCAAAGCGCTGGGATCGATGTGCTGCCCGGATTTCACGATCGTCACCTCACGCGGTGACGAGATCTCGGGCGAACAACTCCTCGTCAGCATCGGGAATGGTCGCCGCAGCGGCGGCGCTTTCCATCTCACGCCCCAGGCGTTTCCGGACGACGGTCTAATCGACGTGTGCATCATCGAACCGATGAGCCGCGCCAAGATGCTCCGGATCATGCCCGGAGCTTTCGACGGGAGCCACACGCGGCGGCCCGAAGTGCGGATGCTCCGCGTCGAGTCCCTTACCGTCGAAGCGGCGAGCGCCTACCCTATGCACATCGATGGGGAGTACGTCGATGCAGCGCCCGACCGCCGCGAAATCTCGGTTAGACCCGGAGCTCTCCAAGTGATGTGCAATCCCTCGACCCGCAACAAGCTGGTGAAGGGTTTGAGAAGAGTGCTCTAGCGCGGGCGGCTGTGACTCCCCTTCGCGCGGCTGGCCGGCCTGTGCGGCGGAGGGTCGCTGCACGCCCTCGCTCCACTTCGCTCGGCTTCCCGCCGCGGGTGGCGCCGATGGGGCCCCCGTGCCGCGCGCAGCCTGCGAGCACGGACGGGGAAATCGGCGACAGGACCCGCGGCAGGCGATCCTCCCTCGTTCCCGCGAAAGGGCGTGCAGCGACCCTCCGCCGCACAGGCCCGAGTGAAACAGAACAGTTATTCGTTGGGAAGGCTATTCGACCGCGTGCGAGGCGCCCGCGGAGATGTGAGAGCTGGCGAACCCGTTGACGCGGTACGCAGCCCAGCCTGGAACTCCGTCTTTCGCGCCGCACTTGAGAGGCTGCAGCCCCAGCAGGACGAGCGGGTCGCCGGATCGTCTCTCGTCGAATCGCCCGGTGAGGAACAGGTCGAGCACGTTCTTGTTGTCGATGACGACGTCGATTCCTTCGTTCCGCAGGTAGTCTCCCAGTTTGCCGCCCTTGAGCGCTTCGAGCGCCTCGCTGTTCACCTTGCCATCGAGGTTGATCACCCGCCGGTTCGCGAAGTACCCGATGGCGCCGCTCTGAAACACGCCGATCGTGTCGTTGGGAGATGTGTTGTCCTCCACCCAGCGGGCCGCGTCGTAGAAACAGTAGATCGGATGCGATCTGCACGCGCATGTGTACGCCATATAGCCGAAGGCACCCATGTAACCGGCGAGGATGACCGCAACGAGCCAGCGCGCCGCGACCGAACCGGCGGGGAGCCGCCTGAAGATCTCCTCGAACAGGAGCCCCGCGTAGACACACAGGATGAAGTAGATCGGATAGTAGTAACGGACGAAGAAAAAAGCGCCGAAAACATACAACGAATAAGCGGCGATGACGACGACGGCGAGAACGAGAAGGAACTGGATCTCGTCGAATCCCCTGACGCGGAGGCTGCGCTTGCGCAAAACGACGACGTAGACGAATGCCGCCCCGAGCGCCAACCCGACGACGTTGGCGAGCAGGGTCATTGTGCTGCGCGCTCCAATCGCCATACCAAACTTTTCCGTACCGCGGAAGAACGCGTGAAGCGGCGGGGAGAGTTTGAGAACGGCGAACGAATGGACGACGTTGCCCCAGAGGAAACCCGCGCTCGGACCCGACGAAGCCACATCGGGAGAACCCAACCCGAAGAACGGCGCATACGCGAGCGACAGGTACCGCGTCGCGGTTCCGCTATCCTGGACAAGACCGCCCAGCGTGAACGCGCTGTACACCAGCCACGGGCTATACGCGGCCATCGCGGCGAGGACCGCGGCGAAAACTCCTTTGAGCGCGCTCGCTGACGCCCCTCTCTTGCGCAACACGAGCAGGTAATCGAGCAGGACAACCAGAGCGAGAAAAATCTCGTCGATCCGCGCAAGCGCCGCCAGGCCGACGAGCGCGCCAAAGATGACGAACGTTCGTTTTGCAGGCGTTGTGACCGGGCGGATGCGGCTCAAATAGACGTACACTACCGACGCAAAGAAGAACAGGGCCAGGGCCGTCTCGAGACCGTTCGCCGTCTGTTTGGTCACGACCGGGGAAAACGTCCATATCGCGGTCACGAGCAGCGCGATCTTCGGGCTCGTGTACCGGTAGACGATCTTGAACAAGAGGACGGCGGTGAGAGCGGTGAGCAAGGCCGACAACGCCAGGGCGGCATATATGGGCGATACGAGATCCGACGGGAAAAGCCAGTAGAACGGGACAAGGAGAAACACGTAGAGAGGTTGGAATCCGTTCGTCGGATGAATGCCGTCGAAGCTTGCGCCCCCGCCGCCGGCAATACTGTGAGCGATTTTGAACGCGTAGAAACTATCGTCGTACAGGAATCCGTTCTTGGCCAGAACAGAGAAATCCTGCCGGACGACCGCCAGGTGAAACACAAGCGCCGCACCAAAAATCCCGGCGACAAGCAGCCTCTTAAGCGAGAGTGACATCTAATATTATCTCAATATGTTAGCAGTCTGTTCCCTATTGTTCCTCTTGGCTGAAGGTCGTGTGTTGACGGGGTTGATTGTACCCCAAAACGTGTGGGCTGTCAATTCGGTTTACGCCGTGACGGACTTTGGGGCCGACAGCCTAGTACTCTATTAGAATAGAGGTTGCTCCGTTTGGTTCAACTAACATGAACGGCACGGGGTCCTCGAGTAGCCGGATGGGGGTGATCGTCGCCGGCGGGCGCACCTTGAGGCCTTTGTCCCAATGGTACCTCAGAAGAAACTCTCTGCGGTCCCCCGCGAGATCGATCTCGATCCTGTCGAACGACGCGCTCACGCGGTCGGCCTCGCCCCCTGTGAACGTCGGCGGTCGATTGACTCGCCACAGAACGTACCGGTCGGACTCCCACACTTTACTCACAGGCGGAGCACCGCCGATCAGCCAACCTCTGGGCGTGCTCGTCGTGTCGGTGGCGAGTCGAACCACGAAATCCTTCACCCCGGCGCTTGCGGCGAGGACCCACCGAATATTGTAGAGATCCGCGTACGCCCAGAACTCCCGCGCGGAAATCTCGGCGAGCGGTTTTCCCATCGTCCAGTCCTGCTGAAAGGTCGCGAAATGGTGCTCGAGAAACGTGAACGGATAGGGGCCGCCGATCTGTTCGACACCGGTGTAGAGGGGCAAGAGACCGGGTAAGTGGACGTCTCCGTACAGCGCGGCCGGACCGTCCTCGATCATCAGCCGTCCCGCGCGATTCGTGTGTTGTTGGACGGCCTCGACGAGCTCTTGAACCTTCGAGGGAATCGTCGTGCTCACCCTGTGCCGGTACCCGGTCCGCGCGGAAAGACAGGACAAAACGATCGGGCTCAGCACAAGGATGAGGAACCCCACGCCCCCAACTACGCGGAGCCACGGGGCACGTTTCGCGTACCGTCCGCAGGCGTCGAAGAGAGAGGCAACCCCCGCACCCGCGAGCGGGGCGCTGAAAAACAACGCGGTGAGAAAAAACCGACCCGGCTCGAGGTGTTTCACACCGGGGAGAAAAACCCCGAAGGCGGTGACAAAAAGCAGGAAAACGAACGTGCACGACAGTGTCACCGCTTCCGGCCGGCGCCCTCCCGTTCCCAACCGCCATGCCCCCGGCACGGCAAGCGCGATGAGCGCAATTGCAGGGAGGCAACCGGGCCGAAACAGAATGTGCGCGAGATCCGCCGCGCCCGCCGTTTGGAAAAACGCCTTTGTGCCGGTCTTCGCGTACGCGTACTCCAGGAGCGGAATGATCCAGATGGAATTGATGAGCACGACGACCGCACACCAGAGCACGAACAGGAGAGTCTTCTTGAGCGTGATCTCGCGGTGGGCGAAGAAGATGAGGCAGACGTACGGCACGGCGAGTATGACCACGGCGGTCGGGTGGATGAAATACGCCACCGGACCGAGGATGAGCCACCAGATCGCCCCCTTCCCCCAGAGGAACCGGCGGAAGAGACCGGCGGCGAGGATGGAGAAGTGGCTCACACAGATGAAATCGAACATCCCCGCGTACCTGAAATGAGACGCGTAGGGGCGACCCCAGTGCCAGTACACGAGCAGAACGGCTACGGACAGGATCGCTTCCCTCTCCGTCAGGCGGAGACACCGGCACCCGATATATACGGTGAACACCATGGAAAGGTAGCACCCGAGGATGAAGAACTTCATCGCGCGCCCCACCTGTCCATCGGGAAACGGCGCGCAGAATGCCTCGAGCGCCTTTACGTCCAGATCGAACAGCGCGCTCGGGAACCCGGCCATGAAATGCGGATCGTACGCGTGCAAACGAGCCGTTTCGAAAAACACCTCGTTTGCGCGCCTCGCCTGGTAGTAGTGAAAGGCGTGATCGAGAGTGACGACCGGCCTCTCGTTCACGATATCCGCCGGAGAAAAGAAGAAAAGGGTGGCCATCAAATGGACGGCAAACAACAAGACAAGAAGCGCCTTCTTGTGTTTCTCGAAAAAACCCTCGGTGAAAAATTCCTCCCCGATTTCGCCACGCGTGCGTTTCGCCCGGGTAAAGGCGTTCCACACCGCCCATCCCACGCACAAAACCCCCAGAGCTACGAGCCCACCCTGGAGTCTTAGCGGGATACGCGTCCCGTCGGGATCGAGCACGCTCGCAACAAGGAGGAGAGTTCCCACAAGGAGCACAGAGAGGTCTTGCTTTCGCAGAAAGGCGGGACTATCGTTAGCTTTTTCCATCAATCACGAGAACGAGCGTTCAATGCGCAGGCACACGCGAAGATGAGCACCGGTCTCAAAATCATCGTCTTCAGCGCCCTATGTCTGATCTGGAGCTCCACCTGGATCATGATCAAGGTGGGTTTGGAGAGCGCGCCTCCGGTTACCGCAGCCGGCTTGCGTTTCATCATAGCATCTATCATCATTTTTGCAATTCTCATCCACCGCCGTATCCCTCTTCCGCGGACGCGGAGGTTCTACGGGTTGTCGCTTTATCTCGGGTTTTTCCAGATGGGTATCCCCTACGCCCTCGTCTATTGGTCGGAGCAGCACATCACATCGGGGCTCACGTCGATCCTCTTCAGCACGATGCCGTTCACCGTCGCCGTCCTCGCAAGGATGCTCCTCGACGACCCGCTCACTCTTCCAAAGATCGCCGGAATCGTCATCGGGACGCTCGGAACGACGGTGATCTTCTGGGGCAGCATATCGGCAAGCGGATCCAACAGCATCTGGGGTATTTGCGCCGCGCTGGGGAGCGCGTTCTGCGCGAGCTTGTCGTCGGTCGTGGTCAAACGATACGCGCGCTCCTACCATCCGATGGCGTCGATCTTCTGGCCCATGCTGATCGGGGGGACGCTGCTCACCATCGGCGGCCGTCTCATCGAGACGAATCGGACCGTGACCTGGAACCTGACCACGATCGGGAGCATCCTCTACCTCGCCGTTCTGGGTTCGGTGGTCGCTTTCGGCCTTTACTACTGGATCATCAAACACATCGATGTCACGGTGCTTTCGTACCAGACGTTCATCATCCCCATTCTCGCCTGTTTCATCGGCTGGATTTTTCTGAGGGAAACGGTTACAATCAACATCGCCATCGGCGGGGGCATGATTCTCGTGGGGATCGCGCTCGCCACGTTTCGCTTCTCCCGTCAAAAGAGGTCGATACGTGTCGGATTTCAAAACGGCCATTGACACCGCCGCGCGTTTTCTTGGGGGCGCGCGGTCGGTCGTCGTGTCCACCGGCGCGGGTATGTCGAAAGAGAGCGGGATCCCGACGTTCAGGGACGCACCCAACGCCCTGTGGGAGAATTTCGATCCGGAGAAGCTCGCCAGTCCCGAAGGGTTTTTGAGCGATCCTTCTCTCGTCTGGCGATGGTACGAAGACCGCCGCCGTATGATATCGACGGCGCAGCCGAACGCGGGGCATGCGGCGATCGCCCGGCTCGAGGGTTATTTCGACCGTTTCGTCGTCGTCACCCAGAACATCGATGATCTTCACCGGAAAGCGGGGTCGAAGAACATCATTGAAATGCATGGAAACATTTTTCGCTTCAAGTGCTTCGACATGGGCCACCCCGTCGATGAACTCCCCCTTGACGACCGCGTGCCGCCGAGATGCCGGTGCGGGTCGCTGATTCGTCCCGATGTGGTGTGGTTCGGCGAACTGTTGCCCGAAGAGGCCGTAGAGCGCGCCTACAAGGCGCTGGAGAACTGCGATGTCATGCTCGTCGTGGGGACATCGGGGGTCGTCTACCCCGTCGCGGGGTTTCCGGGGGTCGCCCGGCGAGCCGGAGCGAGGATCATCGAAATCAACCCCGAGGAGACTCCTATAACCCGGCTCGCGGATGTGTTTCTCGAAGGGACGGCCGGTGAGGTGCTGCCACGGCTGACAGGCGAGTTTGTCGAATCGAGGTCGTCGTGAAGCTCGCTGGTCGAAATATGTGCCGCGCTCGTCTGCCGCGGCTCATGGGTGCGGTCCTCCTGGCTCTCATCGCGTTGGGGCTACGGCCAAACTCCGGAGCCGCCGAACAAGCGATCATCAAGAGCCTGGCGATCCAATCGTACTATTTCTCGCCGGCTAAGGGCGACAGCGTGACCTTCAGGTACGTCCTCAACGATACGGCTACCGTGTATCTCCTTGTTCTCGCAAACGACTCATCCTCCGTCGTCGACACGCTTGTCGGCGGCGTGTTGGAGCTGAGCGCCGTCCAGCACAAAGCGGCATGGCACGGCGCTTATTTCGACGGGACCCCGGCGCCGGAAGACACGTTCCTCGCGGTTCTCCGGGCGGAAACGGACACACAGACACAATCGCTCTACTCGCAGTTTTTCTTCATCGACGAAACGAACCCCGAGGTGTTCATCACTCTCGTCGACCCGGGGGTGATCGCCCCGGGATCGACGGACCCCGCGCAATCACCCGACGCGGAGATCACGTCCGCCGTTTCCGATCCCCCTCCGGGCGACAGTCTCGAAGTGGACGTCGTCGTGTACGGACCGGGAGACGCTCGCGTCGAGGCGCTCCCCGAGAGACTCGTCCCGGCCAACGGACCTTTCAAATCGGTTTGGAACGGCGAGAGCGCGACTGATGACGGTCTCCACAGGATCGAAGTCACGGTGAGGGACCGGGCTTCGAACTCGGCGAGCGCGGAGGCGTTTATCGATGTGGATACAGAGGGACCGACGATCACGATCACCAGCCTGAAGAGCGACTCGACGATGCGCGAGCTCCCCGACAGTCTGTTTGGATGGGCGTGGGACCGACGCGGCGTGAGAGACTCCGTCTGGGCGGAGTACCCGGGGCGAAGTGTTTTTGTGTTGATTCCGTCGAGCTACACTCGATTGGATACGCTCTTTTTCGGTATCGTCCTTGGCGATTCGATTTCACAAGAGGGCGCGCATCTGCTCCGGTTCAAGGCGCACGACACACTCGGACAGCAGCGGATCAAGGGATTCAATGTCACCTGGGACGCAGCGGCGCCGCCTGCCCCCGTGCTCGAAAAACCGCCCGCCGTCACCCACTCGCCCGATATTCTTCTCGATGGAACCGTGGGGGGAGACTTCGGCGACGTCATGCGGATCTATCGAAACGATGCCCTCGCGGATACCATTCTCCCAAAAATCGAGGGGGAATGGCCGCACCTTGTCGCGCTCGAGCCGGGGCTCAACCGGATCTATGCCGTGATGGCCGACGGGGCCGGGAACGTGAGCGAACCGTCGAACACGGTCGAGGTAACGTTCGACCCCGCGATCGGTCTGTACATCCCGCAGCCCTTCCGTCCCGGCGATGCGTTCCAGGTGAATCTCGCGGAGCCGGCGCACGCGGTCACGCTTCGTATCTACGACATGAGCGGTCTCCTCGTCTGCGTCCTCGAGAAGAGATCGCCCGCCGATTTCGTGTCGATCGCGTGGAATGGTCTCAACGGGGACGGTCGAGAAGTGATGAAGGGCCCCCTCGTGGCGGTGGCGCTCGTCGAGCTTTCGGACGGGAAAAAAGAAGCGCTCCGTAGAGTCTTTTTGTTCGAACCCTAGCGTGTGAGAACCGTGGAATGAGACTCTTGATCGTCTATATGGTGGCCGCAGCCGTTCTCTGCGCGGCGTGTTCGCAGGTCTCTGCGGGCTTCTCCCGGGGCGGAAGTTTCACGGCGCCCGGCTACGGGGCCAGAGCGTGGGGTATGGGAGGGGCCGCCGTCGCCTCGGGGTCGGACGAAGGGGCGACGTACTGGAACCCGGCGCTGCTCTCGCTCCTCGACAAGGGACGTCTTGGGTTCTCTTATGTCGACCTCGTTCCGGACGCCACGGCGCGCCACTCGTATCTCGCGTACGCAAGCGTCTTGGAGCGCGGGACCGAGGACGAACCCGATCTCGTTTTCAACGAGCATGCATTTGGTCTCTTGTACGGCAACCTCCTCCTCGAACTCTCCGACGGGCGGAAATACACGGAAAACTCGCTGCTCATCGGTTACTCCTACTCGCCCGAGTACTTCGTCTCCATCGGCGCCAGCATGGGTGTTCTCCTTTCGTCGGGGGACATCGGCGGCTTCGACGCCAAGGGCACCACGTTCAACTTGGGTTTGCGGACCGCCCTGCGCGAGCGCCTCACGCTCGGCGCCGTATGCCGAAATGTGTTTTCACGTGTCATGTTCGACACGGGAGAAGACTACGCTCTCGAGCGCTCGTTCACGCTTGGGTTGGCTTACAGCATCTTCCCCAACGTGACGCTCGAGGGAGACGTGGTCAGCGCGTACGGCGGCGTCGCGCGGGTTGTCCTCGGCGGCGAGGCGACGTTGTTCTCGGATCTTCTCGCCCTTCGCGGCGGTATGTCGGGCGTTACCGCCGGCGAAAACCGGGCTCTCCCCCACATGGGAATCGGCATCCATTTCCGCCGGATCCGTCTCGACTACAACGCCAACTTCGACACGGTGGAGGCGTTCGACGACACGCATCGTTTCTCCCTGTCGATAGGACTATAAGTACACGTGCACACGCCGTCGGAAAAAATATCCAACACCCTCCTCGTCGTGTCGTTCTGCGGGCTCGCCCTCTTTGCGCCGTTTTCGATTTCCGGCGCGAACGTGTCGATCGTGCTGGGTTTTCTTGGGATTGTCGTGTCCGTTTTCGCGATCCCCTCCGCGCGCGCACGCCTCGCCAGGGTGACGAAGGATCCCATGCTCGTTGCGTGCGTGGTCCTCGTCGTATCCGCTTTGCCGTCCGTATTCATCTCCGAGAACATACAGCGGGCCCGGAACGACTGGGAATCCTACTGGCTCCTCTCCATCTACTTCTTCGTGGCGTATGGTCTATGGTCCTCGCGCATCCGCCGGGCGGTGTACTGGATTCTTTTCGGCTCCGCGACCCTTTCGTGTCTTGTGGCGTTAACACAGTACCGGGGCGGTCTCGACATCCTCTTCGTCCACATCCGCGAGGCGCGTCGGCCGGCGAGCACGCTCTTCATCATGACGTTTGCCGGGATTCTCTACCAGCTCATCACGGTCAACTTTGCCGTTCTCTTCCACCGAGGCCGTTTCTCGCGTCTCGAGTCGCTTCTCGCCGGCGGTCTCGTCATCCAGGTGATCGGGCTTTTCATCACTCTCACGCGGGGAGCATGGATCGCTCTTGCGAGCGGGATCACCGCGGCGACGATTCTTCTCAAAAACAAGGCGGCCTTTGTCGTCGTGGCCGTTCTCCTCGCTCTGGTCGTCGCGTTTGCCGCTGGTGACCCGGATATCCGCGCGAAAATCGTCTCCATTCCCCGTTCGATCCACGGACCCACCGACCGGAACGTTTCCACACGATTCGTCCTGTGGGACGTCTCGTGGCACATGTTCAAGAGCCACCCGATCCTCGGCGTCGGGATGGGCGACTTCACCACCGAAGCGGAGAAACTGATCGGCGACAGGTACGTGAAGACCGCCGTGGACTCGCACAACATCTACCTCCAGGTTCTCGCAACACGGGGGCTCGTCGGGTTCATCCCCTTCGTGTATTTCTGGGTCATCCTCTTGCGGTCTCTCCGGCGCGCAAGATCGGCCATCGCCGCCCGGACGATGACCGGTTCGCAGCGCTTCGGCCTTCACTTCGTCGACGGCGTGACGGCGGCAACCGTCGCCGTTCTCGTCGGCGCCCTTTCGGAGAACAACATCGACGACAGCGAGGTCTTCACCGCCTTCATGCTTCTCGTGGGGATGGCGAAGAACTTTGCGCTCTGCCCCGACGCGGATGACGCGGTGCTCAAGAGTTGAGCGGCTTCATCGTGCCGGCCGGCGCGCTCGAACCCGCGTGACGATCCGCCACGACGTGTCGGCCGCGAAAATCGCCATCACGGGCTCTATGGGAATCCGCATGCGGAGCGAGCCGTGGAAAACGAGCGAGACGAGCGTGTGGATGATGATGAGCCCGGCGAGGAATACGAACCGCCGCCGGTCTTTCAGATTGGCGACGAACCCCAGAACGAAAAGGGGGATCACAAAAACGGAGTAAACGAACCCCACATCGAGCGTGCTTGCGATCTTCCCCAGACCGCTTTCTTTGTTCCACCACCACCCGCTTTTCACGCCGCTCAGTCCCACATCGCTCTGGAACCTCCAGAATCGGAGGAACTTCCTCCACGCGAGCAGGGGCACACGGCTCTTGTTCTCCCAGAGGAACGACCGGGCCATCGCGCGGGCCGCCTGGTCTGTCTCGACTTCGCCCATCGACTCGAGCTCGCCGTGTCGGGGAAGCATGTACAGCGGCGCAACCCCGCCGTGGTACTGCGGGTACTCGAGCACGGCTGCGTTGTTCCCCTGGTACAGGGTGATCCCGCCGTGCGTGGTGAAGAAGATCCATCTGTCGAAAACGGCGTGGTTGCGGATCGCCCAGGGGAGAAGCGTGAGAAGAGCGACTGCGACGAGCACCCCGCTCCGTATGAGACGCCGCGTGAGCGAGCGATCGCCGAAGAGGAGACCCGCTCCCGCACACCACAAGACCACTCCCCATGCTGTCGGCCGGCAAAGGCACGCGAGTCCGAGCGTGATCCCCATCAGGGCGGCCCGCCGCCACGACCCGGCGGGTGACGGCGGTTTGGCCGGGATGAGAACGCTCGCAAGAAGCAGGATGATGTACAAATTCTCGGTGAGCAGATACCCGCTGATGAAAATGAGAAACGGATTGACGGCGACCAGGGCGGCGGCGAGCCATGCGACCCTGTTCGTAAAGAACCGTCGGCCTGCCAGAAACACGAGCAGTACGAGACTCGTGGCGAGCAGGACTTGAAACAACCTTCCCCACACCACAGACACACCGAAGAGACGATAAACGCCCGCAAGAACGAGCGGATAGAGGGGGGGTCTGCGGGCGGTCAGTTGATCGTTCTCGAGACGGTAGCCTTGTCCCTCGGAGAGATGAGCGGCGAGGTGGTGGTAGTCGATTTCGTCGCCCGCCGGGGCGCGTTCCCACCCGACCACCAACCCGCAGAAAATGAGACGCGCGGCCAGCGCCGCAGCGAGAACCACCAAAAGTCCGATTGCCGTTTTGGAGCCCAGTGGCTTCTCTCCCGGTCGGAGATCGTTTTCAGGCACACCTTGTGCTTCACCACGAGTGACTGGTGATCATTCTACCAGCTATCTCAAGCGGCCATAAACGCTTAATTTCGCGGCCCGAAGGGCGGCGGTTAGGAAAGAGGATTTTGCTTCCCCCGAACCCCACGCAGGGCCTATATTTTGCGACGGTTTCGCGGTAGTACGTCGCAAAGTGACAAAACCGCGCTCGGAATAAGGAGGTTGCAGGCGACATGATGACGAATCGTCTCGACAGGAACAATCTGGTGAAGGCGGTTTTTGTTGGAATCGTGATCGGCGTGTTTGCGCTCGGCTCGATCCTGGGGTGCGCTGCCAGCCGGACCCAGAAGGGCGCAGCGATCGGCGGGGCGGCCGGTGCGGCCATCGGGGGGATCGTCGGCCACCAACACGATAAGACGGCCCAGGGCGCTGTCATCGGCGCCGCGGCGGGCGCGGTGGTCGGCGGAGTCATCGGTCATTACATGGACAAGCAAGCGGAGGAGCTTGCGAAGATCGAAGGGGCCAAAACCGAGCGCGTCGGCGATGAGATCAAGGTCACGTGGGACAGCGCGATCCTCTTCGATTTCGATTCGGCCATGCTCAAAACGGACTCGCAGGACAACATGGAGAAAATGGCCGACGTCTTCGTCAAGTATCCCGACACGGATATCATCATCGCCGGGCACACGGACAGCAAGGGCTCCGAAGACTACAACCAGAAGCTCTCCGAACGCCGCGCGACATCGGTGCGTCAATATCTCGTCGATATGGGAGTGCCTCCCTCAAGGCTCCAGCCATTCGGGTACGGCGAGCTTCGCCCCGCCGCTACGAACGACGACGATGCCGGACGGAGCCTGAACCGGCGCGTCGAGATCGAGATCAAGGCCAACGAGGAACTCAAGGCGCGCGCGGCTGAAGAGGAAAAGCAGGGATAGGGCTCTGAACAGGTGAAGCCGCGGGAATTTGCCGAAAGGGCGGCGTGGGTTTTTGCGTAAAACCCGCGCCGCCCTTTGAGGATCACCCGTCGCGGGTCCTGTCGGCCATCCGCCCGCTTCCGTGCTCGCTAACGCTGCGCGCGTGAGCGGGCGCCCGTGGCCGCCACCCGCTGTGGAAAGCCGAGCGCAGCGGAGCGAGGGTCCGAGAACAGCCCCCCCGCGCGAGACCGCGCTAGATCAGCTCCGAGATCGACTTGGCCTGTGTAAAAAGCATCAGGTAGTCGCGTCCCCCCGCCTTGCTGTCGGTGCCCGACAAGTTGAAACCGCCGAACGGGTGGACACCGACGAGCGCGCCCGTGCATTTCCGGTTGTAATAGAGATTACCGACGTGGAACAGGTCTCCCGCCTTGTTCAGGTGCTCCCGGTTGGTCGAGTACACCGAACCCGTCAAGCCGTACTCGGTGCTGTTGGCGATGCGGAGCGCATCGTCGAAGTGTTTCGCCTTTATACAGGCCAACACCGGGCCGAAGATCTCCTCCTGCGATATCCGAGCATCGGGTGCGACCCCCGCGAATATCGTCGGTTGGATGAAATATCCGCTTCCGGCGCCGCGCATCCCGCCGTGGACGAGTTCGCCCTCCGCTTTCCCAGTTTCGATGTAGTCGAGAATCTTCTCGCAGGCCGCCTCGTTGACCACCGGTCCCATGAATATATCTTTGGACGTATACGTGGGACCCTGTGTGAGCTTGCGCGTCTCCTGGACAAGGGCGTCGATGAACTTGTCGTAGATACCCTCGTGGATGATCGCCCGCGAACACGCCGAGCACTTCTGCCCCTGGAACCCGAACGCCGACCCAACGACGGCTTTGACCGCCGCCTGGAAGTTCGACTCCTTATCGACGACGATCGAGTCCTTGCCGCCCATTTCGAGTATCGCCCGCTTGATCCAGATCTGGCCTTCCCGCACGATCGCCGCCTGCTCGTTGATACGGACGCCGACTTCCTTTGATCCGGTGAACGCGATGAAACGCGTCATCGGGTGTTGTACGATGTAATCACCGATTTGCGCGCCGCTCCCCGGGATGTAGTTGACCACACCGGCGGGCAGACCGACCTCTTCGAGAAGCTCGACAAACTTCGCGCCGATCACGGGGGCGTCGCTCGACGGTTTCAGGAGCACCGTGTTGCCCGCCACAAAAGACGCGCTCGCCATCCCGACGAGAATCGCCAGGGGAAAGTTCCAAGGAGAAACGACGAGACCGACTCCAAGAGGGATATACCGGAGCTCGCTCCTCTCCGTCGGAATTCGCGTGAGGGGCTGCTCTGCGCCGTAGCGGATCGCCTCGCGCCCGTAGAACTCGAGAAAGTCGATCGCTTCGGCTGTGTCCGCATCCGCTTCGACCCAGCTCTTACCCACTTCGTACACCATCCATGCAGAGAACTCGTGTTTTCGCTCGCGCATCTTCGCAGCCGCCTGGAAGAGGTACTCGGCGCGCTTCTCCGGTTTGACGAACCGCCAGGTTTCGAACGCTTGAGCGGCGGCTTTCATCGCTTCTTCGGCATCGTCTCTCGCCGCTTTCGCCACGAGCCCGACGGCGGCCTTGGGTTCGGAGGGGTTGATCGAACGAATACGGTCTTGCCTTTTTTTCCGTTTCCCGCCGATAATGAGGTCGTATTCCTTGCCGAGTTCGGATGAGACCTTGGCCAATGCGGTTTTGAATGCGTTCGCGTGCTCGGGATTGCCGAAATTGGTCAGAGGTTCGTTTTTGAATTCAGATGGCATAACAACTCTCCCTTGAAACAGCAGACAACGGCCGGCCCGCCGCAGAAACAAACGATCTGTATTCGAGCAATGATGAACCCGGCCCCGCAAGGGGGCCGCAACGCCGAATATATGCGAAAAAGAATCGAGTGTAAACCCCAATCGGACAGCCGGTCTCGACCACCCGGCACGATCCGCCGAACATGAAGATCCACACCGTTGAACAGTCCGTGCGCTACGCCGAGACGGATCGGATGCGTGTCGTTCACCACTCCACGTACCTTCTCTGGTTCGAAATCGGGAGGACGGGTCTTCTCGCTTCCGCAGGGTTTCCGTACCACGAGGTCGAGGCGGGCGGGACGCTCTTGCCCGTCATCGAGTTCTCGCGCCGGCTCTTCGGTTCGGCGGACTACGGCGACACCGCCCGGATCGAGACGCGCATCTCGTATCTGCGAAGCCGTTCGGTGGTGTTCTCGTACGAGGTGATCAACAGGGGAAAGAGGATCGCGGCGGGGATGACCCGGCACGTCCCCGTGGTGCAGAGCCAAAAACCGAAGCGGCTGCCGGACTCGCTCTACAAAGCCCTCGAAGAACACACCGGGATCAGAGACGAATCCGAAAATCGTTGAGGTCTTCTTCCTCCTCCTCCCAACGGGTTTCGACGTGGTTGACACGGGCGGCCGGAGGGCCGATGCGCACCCACTCGAGCGCCTTCTCGCAGGACTCCGTCTCCCCCTGGAACACCGCCTCGACGCGGCCGTCCGGGAGGTTTCTCACCCAGCCGGTGACCCCGAGTCTCCGGGCCGCCTCCCGTGTCGAATCCCTGAAGAACACCCCTTGAACAAGCCCTTTTATCCAGACGTGCACCCGCGGCATGACAGCCGTCCTTTCGCCCACCGCTTCCCGGCTGAACGCGCTAAAGGTCGAAAATCACACGGCCGTAGTATCGGTCGCCTCGCCTCTCGACGGCCAGCCCATGATACGTCGCCGCCTTGACGTCGAAACGAAGATCGTGACTCTCGGGATCCACCTTTTCGCCGCGCAGAACACCTTCCGCGTACCATTCACCAATACGATCCATCTCCACCACCCCGTAGAGCTCACCGTATGCTCCCGCGGCCGAAATCACCTCGCCCAACCAATCGACGAGAAGGTCTTCCGCGGACGACGACGACACCTGGATCCTCCGCTCGACAACCTGGCGCACCTCGCTCCGACAGAGAAGAGAAAACAACCCCATCGTGGCGTTCTCCAACACTTCCGACATGTCTCTTCCCCACACCTCGATGCCGATGTCACCCGAATGATCGATCTCGTTGAACGGCCGGGTCACCTGGCGCGTCCCTTGAGACCGATGAGTCTCAGCTCGTGCTCACGGAGTTCACGAACGACGGCGAGTGCCCCCATGTAGGCGACGGATCCTGCGACGAGGCCGATGGTGAGAACAACGAGGACGTGGACCTTCCCCGCAAGACCGATCTTGACACCCCACCCCGCGAGCGCCCCGGCAAGACCCGAGAGTGTGATGTTCAGCACCGATCGCCACGGGATCACCCACGCGATGTAGGACCGCGAAACAAAGTACAGCATCACGGGGTACAGCGCGTAGCTGATGAAGGTCGTGACGGCCGCGCCCTGGTATCCATACCTGGGGACGATGATGAGGTTCAACACGACGTTGACCACGCAGCAAATCGACACGAGGACGAACATCACCCTCGTCTTTTCGAGCAACTTGATCCCCTTGTGACCGTACATCGCAAAGTTCCACAGGAACGAGCCGAGGAGGATGTACGGAATAATGGTGTGGCCTTCTCTGAACGGCTTGCCCAGAAACACGGTCACGATCTCCCGGCTGAACACGATCGTGTACACGACGACGGGGACAGAGGTGATGAGATAGTACCGCGAGAAAGAAGAGATCACCTGTTGGATCCTCCCCTGATGCCCCGTTTCCCATGCGTCCACGATGAGGGGCACCGCCGCGGAGAGGAGCGGGGTGGCCACCAGGAGCACGCCCATGGTCACAAGGGTGTAGTTGGCCGAGTATATCCCCACCTCCTCCGCCCCCCTGAAGAGCTGGATGATGAATCGATCGGAAAGGTCGAGGACCTTTACACCGAGGACCCATCCCATCACGGGGAGCCCGTACGAGAAGAGTCTCTTGAGAAGCGCGGCGTCGATCGAGAAACCAAAGGACTTGACCCCGCGGGGAATCCCCAGCTCGACGACCATCGGCCAGAGGAGAACCGCGTACGCCGCGGTCGAGCCGATGACGAGACCCATGACGTCCTGGGAGACGAGGTAGACGAAGGCGAGAGCGAGAACGAGCCTCCCGACCGCGTACGCCACCTGGTACCTTGAAAACGCCGCCGACTGGAGGTTCGCCCGAAAGGCGTGGCTCTGGACGGAAAAGGCGGCGCCCGCGACGACCCACACCGCGGCAACGAAGTAGTACCGGGCGTACACACCGAGAAACGCCCTCAGCGGCCACCCCAGCAACAACGCGGCGGCGAGCACGAGACCGGAGAACACCCAGAGAATCGAACCGAACCTGACGAGAAACTCCTCGAGCTTTCCCTCTGCGCGGTAACGCGGAAGATACCGGAGGAGAGACTGTTGGAGCCATCCGGAGAGAATCACGGTCGCCGTGGTGACGACAACATACACGAGCGAGTATTCCCCGTAGGGCCCAGGCGGGAAGATCCTGGTGAAAACGGCAACGCCCAAAATGCTCGCCGCAGCGGGAACGATCACAGCGGGGAGATACCTCAACGTGTCCGACCCCAGACGGGAGACAAGCCCAGCAAGAGCCGCGTCTTCGGTCGTCTCGAGCGTCCCCGATCGACGGGACGGATCCGTGTCCTGCAAGGAGGTCGTCATAGAGTGCCGCCGGCTTCCGTCTGTTGGCCGCCTATGCCGCTGGTGTCCGCGCGGGGTTCGCCTCGTGGAGAGCCGTTCATCACACGCGGTACTTTGCGGCGATCGGCATCCGCCGTCCCGGTCCAAACGCTTTGGACGTCACTTTGAGCCCCGGCGCCGCTTGTTTTCTCTTGTACTCGTTCTTTCGCACCGTGTCGACCACCCACGTCACCGTTTCCCTTGCGAAACCCGCGGCGACAATCTCGTCTACGGACTGATGGTGGTCGATGTGCCTCTCCAGGATGGCATCGAGAACATCGTACGGGGGCAGAGTGTCCTGATCCTTCTGATCCGGTTTCAGCTCGGCCGACGGCGCCCTCCTGATGATCCGTTCGGGGATGACGGGCCCACTCGCGTTGATATGCCGGACGAGCTCGTATACAAGCGTCTTCGGCACGTCCGAAATGACCGCCAGCCCGCCGCTCATGTCGCCGTAGAGCGTGCAGTATCCCACGGCGAGCTCGCTCTTGTTCCCCGTCGAGAGCGGCAAGTATCCAAACTTGTTCGAGAACGCCATGAGGATGTTCCCTCGAATCCGCGCCTGTATGTTTTCTTCGGTGACGTCTCTCTCGGCGCCTTCGAACGCCGGGGAGAGGGCGCCGTCGTACGCATCCATCGTACCGGAGATCCCGATCACACGGAGCTCGATGCCGAGATTCCTGGCGAGAGCGCCCGCGTCTTCGAGGCTCTCGTTCGACGAATACGGCGAAGGCATGGCGATTCCCAAAACGTTCTTGCTACCCAACGCCTCGACGGCGATGGCGGCGGTCACCGCCGAGTCGATCCCGCCGGAAAGCCCGATGACGACACTCCCGAACCCGCACTTGCGGGCGTAGTCGCGTGTGCCCAGCACAAGAGCCTTGTATATCGTGCTCGTCTCGTCTTCGAACGCGTAGGCCGGTAGCGGACTCGTCGCTTTCGTGTCGATGGTCACCACGGCCTCTTCAAAGCTCGGGAAAACACACCGGGCTCGGCCGTCCTCGTCCAGAAAGAGACTTCGCCCGTCGAAAACGAGATCGTCGTTTCCACCCACCTGGTTGACGAAGACGAAGGGCAGGCTGTGCGCCTGGGCGTGGTCCTTCAGCAGCCGATAACGCACGGCTTCCTTGCCGACGGAAAAAGGCGACGCCGAAATGTTGACGAGCAGCGTCGCCCCCTTTTGCACGAGCATGTCGATCGGATCAAATGGGTACAGCCGTTTGTTCCAAGCGTCGGACTCGTTCCAGAAATCCTCGCAGACGGAAAGTCCGATCCTCTCGTTTTTGAAATGCACCACGCCGTTCTCTTCGCCCGCCCTGAAATGCCGTAGCTCGTCGAACACATCGTACGTGGGCAGGAGCATCTTTGGCTGCCGGAAGAGTATTTTGCCCGCCGAGACGAAAAAAGCCGTGTTGTAGAGCGGCTTCCCTTCGGGGAGACCGGTCCGCGCCGGCGCGCCAAAGATGATCCCGAGATCGCGATGGCGCGCGGACGCGTCCACGATTCGATCGAGCCCTCTGGTTACCTGGTCGATGAATCCGGGAAACTCGAGGAGATCTCTCGGCGGGTAGCCGGTGACTACGAGCTCCGCAAAGACAACAAGATCGGCGCGCTCGTTCGCCGCAACGGGGAGAATATCCACCACGCGCTCGACGTTCCCCTCGACATCCCCCACGAGGGGATTGAGTTGAGCCATGGTGACGCGCATTCGACACTCCTGTCTGCCTGTGACACCGGCCGTTCTCAGGGACGCCTCGGCGGATTCCCATCGTGACAACGCTCCGACGCGAACCCGTCAGGACGCGCTTTTCAACGCGCGGTCCAACGCCGAAGCAATCGCCGAGGGGCTGCCCGAGAGGATCGCCCCGGTCAACCTCACGGCGGCGGCTGCGATCGCGAGCACCTTGTCGACGCGCTCCGCCTTTTTTATCGCCGCCTTCATCGCCTTGGTGGCATGAGCCACTCTCTTCACGACCGGTGCGGCGTCGTCGAGAGAGACATCGACGGCGACCGCGGTAAAGTCGGAAGACGCATTCAACAACGACCACTCCATGGCCTCGATCGAGAGTCTCTCGTTCTTCCCGAGCTTTTCCCAGTTGGCGAAACGGTAGTCCCCGAGCGTCTTCGAGACTCGATAGAAATGCTCGGCGAGCTCCCGCGCGTGTTCGGTTCTGAGCTTGGTCATGACGTGCCCTTCCCTCTCGTCAGTACAAAACCCGAACGTTCGTCACCAGCTCTTCGATGGACGCCACATGTTCCAAAACGAGTTTCTTGACGTCTTTCGAATCGAGCTCGCTTCGATGGTCGTAGAGATCCTGATGCCCCGCAGCGATCCTCTCGAGCACCTTGACGTATGCACCGGCCGCTTCCCTCCGGCTTTCGATGGCGTCCTCTTCCTTCCGCCACTTCTCGTACACGAGCACGGCCGTCAACGGCTCCTCCTCCCGGTGGTCTCTGATCTTGCCCAGATAAAATTTTCTCGCCGCTTCCGCTTCGCTCTCCAGAAGCTGTGCGTAGTCTTCCGCGACGATCCCGCGGAGCACGGCGGTAAGATTCTGGATATCGGGGTTGGTTTTCTCGATCACCGCGCCGAGCTGTTTTCGACGCCACCCGCCCGATGCCGCTTCCATCAGCACCTCGGAAATGCTTTTCACGGCTTTGATTCCGTCTTCGCCGAGCATGTCGGTCTGTACGAGCGTCTTGGCGAACTCGTCGAGCGGCTTATCGTAGGCGACGAGATCGCCCGCCGAAAGCTTGCCCAAAGCGGCAAGGTATCGTGTCAAAACCCGGTGGGCCGCGACGAGGCGCGGTGCGGCCCGAGTGTATTTCGCGCAGGCCTCGGCGGTTTGCCCGTCGAGCGAATCGAGATCGGACTGCCACTGCCCAAACAGGTGGTAGCGCTCCCGCCGTTGGCATGAACCGGGAAGGTCGTTTGCGATCTCGGAAAACCTCTCGCCCGCGGCCGTCGATACCGATGTATACCGTCTGACAGCTGAGGGACTGGAGCATCCGCCGGCGGCGAACTGGAGGCAGGCGAACGCGAGAAAGACAAAGAGGTTCAGCGAAAGCAATCGCGCGACCCGCATGCGGTTCTCCTTTCGCGGCTTCCAGAGAGGCTTACCCCAGGTGAGACGGAAAAATCAACAGAAATACCTCTTCGGCCCTCCGAACTCGAAGGGTGGACCGGTTGGGTGTGATTGACTTTGTCCGCACGACCCCTATACTTGGTAGCGGGGATCAGAACCGTCCGAACAGATCGACGCGTCGGGAAGAAACCGTGCAGGTCTAGAGTGGACATGCAGATTTTCGACAACCGTTCGCGAGAGTTCGTGTTTCGAAGAAGACTCTCCCGGCGGCAGTTCCTCAAATTGACATCCGGTTCCGCCCTCGTCCTCGGCGGCCTCGGGATCGGTGTCTCGCGTTCGTCGTGGCTGGGGGAACTCGTGGACGAGGCGGCCGCCGCGCGTTCGACGTCGTCCGCTCTGGAGTCGCTTCTCGAAAAGGCTCCCATCGCCCGGTACTGGATTTCGTCCAATTCCAAAGGGGCGGATTGCCTCTCGTGCCACAAACCGGACGATGGCGTGACCGGCGATCTTTTCGATCATGGTCAGACGATCATCAAGTGCGCCCTGTGCGCTCAGGGCTGCGTGATACGTGAGGGCGAGCGCGGAGGGTGCCGGGCCCGCGCCAACGTCGACGGCAAACTCCGGAGTCTCGTCTACGGGCGGCCTGTTTCGGTGCACGTGGATCCGATCGAGAAGAAACCCTTCTACCATTTTCTCCCCGGCTCGGCGGCGTTCTCGCTCGCCACGGCGGGGTGTCCCTTGCACTGCAAGTTCTGCCAGAACTGGGAGATTTCCCAGTCGCGTCCGGAGGATTTCGACGTCGAGTTCGTCCCGCCCGATGGAATCGTCCGCGACACCGAGAAGAGCAAAGCGCCCGTCATCGCGTTCACATACAACGAACCCACGGTGTTCATCGAGTATCTCACCGATATCGCGCGGATCGCCCGCACGAAAGGTTTTTCATCGGTCATGATCAGCTGCGGGTTCATGAACGAGGAACCTCTCGCGGAAATGTGCTCCGTTCTCGACGCGATCAAGATCGACCTCAAGGGGTTCAGCGGGGAGTTCTACCGCCGTGTGTGCAGCGCCGAGCTCCAGCCGGTGCTTCGGAGCATCAAGCAGGTGTCAAGGAGCGGGATCCACCTCGAGATCGTCAACCTCGTCGTGCCCACGCTGAACGACTCCGACGAGATGCTCGAGGGTCTATCGCGGTGGGTGGTGAACGAAGTGGGACCGGACGTGCCCATCCACTTCACCCGTTTTCACCCCGACTACCAGATGCTCAACCTGCCGCCGACACCTGTCGAGACGCTCGAAAAAGCGTACCAGATCGCAAAGGCGGAGGGGGTCCGGTATCCATTTGTGGGGAACGTTCCGGGTCACCCGGGGAACAACACCTACTGTCCGAAATGCGGGAAACCGGTCATCACGCGGACCAGTTTCTTCGTGACCGAGAACCGCATCGCGAACGGAAAGTGCGTGTACTGCGAGGAGCCCATCGCGGGCGTGTGGACGCGTCCGCGCTAGTCCAACCATGAAAGCACTTATCCCTCTTCTGCTGGCGTCCTTCCTGTGCGACATCCACGCCCCGGCGTCGCACGCGGATACCGAAAACAAAGCGACGGTGAGAAAGCCCGCGGTCGCCGGTCAGTTCTACCCGTCGGACCCGGGAAAACTCGCCAAGGCGGTCGACGGTTACCTCGGGGCCGCCGTGGCACCGTCGGAGGAAAGGCCCATTGCGATCGTGTGCCCCCACGCGGGGTACATCTTCTCGGGCCAAATCGCCGCGGACGCGTACAAACAGGCGGCGAAACACCGTTACGATCTCGTCGTGATCCTCGGCGTCAACCATACGACCGCCGGGTTCGAGGGTGTGTCGATCTGCCCGGGGAGCGGGTTCGAGACTCCTCTCGGCGTTGCGGCGGTCGACGAGGATCTTGCCCGAACACTCGTGGCGGCGGACAAACGATTCACCTTCGACGAAGCCGTGCATGCGCGCGAGCATTCGATCGAGGTCCAGTTGCCTTTCATACAGAAGGTCTTTCCCCAGGCGAAGATCCTTCCCGCAATCGTCGGAACATCGGATCCGAATCTCTGCGTCAAGTTCGGTGAAGCCCTCGCTCGAGCCATCGAGGGGAGGAAGGCTCTTATCGTGGCGAGCTCCGACCTCTCGCACTACCCCGTGTACGAAGACGCCGTGCGCGTCGATCGGAAGACGCTCGGGGCGGTGTCGTCGCTGGACGCTGATGTTTTTCGTTCGACAATATCGGAACAGATGAACGAAGACGTGACGAACCTCAGGACGTGCGCGTGTGGAGAAGCCCCAATCGTTGCCGCGATGGCTGCCGCGAAGAAACTCGGCGCGACGGGCGCGAGGATCATCAGCTACGCGAACTCGGGGGATACGTCGGTCGGAGACCGGTCACGTGTGGTGGGTTATGGGGCGGTCGCGTTCGTCGCGGGAAAGAGCTCGGACAACCTCTCCCCTCCCGCGAGGCCGAAACCGGAGAAAAACGGGAACGCGGCTTTGACCGTAGACCACAAGACGGCCCTTTTGACGTTTGCGCGTGAGACGATCGAGAGGTACCTCACCACCGAAACGACTCCCCTTGCCCGTGGTTTCGACCCGGCGCTCCAGTTCGACAACGGCGCCTTTGTGACGCTCCGGAAGAAGGGCGAGCTTCGGGGGTGCATTGGGCATATGACGCAAGACATGCCTCTGTGCCAGGTCGTCGGTTACTGCGCGCTCCAGGCCGCGTTCAACGACAGGAGGTTCTCTCCCGTCGAACTCGACGAGCTCCCCGACATCGACATCGAGATATCCGTCCTCACGCCCTACCGGCGTGTGAGCGGCTACGACCAGATCCGGATTGGGCAGGACGGCGTCCTGATGGAAAAGAGCGGACGCTCGGCGGTTTTTCTCCCTTCCGTCGCGGTGGATCAGGGATGGAATCGCGAGGAGATGCTCTCGCATCTGTCCGCAAAAGCGGGGTTGTCGCCCGACGCGTGGAAAAAAGACGCCGTGTTTTACACGTTTCAGGCCATGGCGTTCAGCGAATCCGAACTTCACTAGATACACAGACAAACTCCGGTGATCCTTTATCTCCTATCCGTCGGGTTTGTGTCCATCCTCGCGCAGGTTGTGATTCTGCGCGAACTGAACGTCGCTTTTTTCGGCGTCGAGCTCATCTATATTCTCGCGATCGCCGTCTGGCTTTTGTGGACGGCGCTCGGCGCGTTGGTCGGCCGGCGCATCCGTGCCCCTTCGGAGGCCGCCGCCGGATACCTCTTCGTCGCGTTCGCCCTGGTCTTGCCCGCTGATGTGGCATTCGTCCGCGGCTTCAGAGCGATATCGGGCGGGATCCCCGGCGCGTACCTCCCGTTCGGCGCGCAGCTCGCGGGACTCCTCGTCGCGCTGCTCCCCGCAGGGGTTGTGCTCGGGATTCTCTTCCAGTGGGCGGCGAGGACGTACATCGGCCGGACGCGCACGCTCGCCGGAGCGTACGCGATCGAAAGCGTGGGCGGGGTTTTCGGCGGGTTGGCTTCGACGCTCTTTCTCAAGTTCGGAATCCAGAACTTCACGATCGCTGTCCTCTGCAGTCTTGCCTCGGTGGCGGCGGTGTTCGCCGCTTCCGGTTCGCGTGGGAGGTCGGAGAATCGTTCCCGACGGGGCGCCGGTTACGCGGGAGCGATCGTGTTTCCCGTGATTCTTCTCCTCACCCTGGAAAGCGCTCGAGTGGACGGAGCGCTCACGCGAATCAACTACCCGACCCTCGTCGCGTCTCGCGATTCGCCCTACAGCCGCATCACGGTGACTAGACAGGGGAACCAGTTCGTCGTGTTCGAGAACGATGCCCTCGCGTTCGAGACCCAGAGCGCAGCCGCCGAAGAGCTCGTCCACCTCGCCGCCGCGCAGACCGACACGGTTGGACGGGTGTTGATCCTTGGAGGAGGGGTCGAGGGA
>Ga0315275_10000304_pt1 | contig 40611 bp, 36 predicted proteins | sample YL17G03_0_MG_FD_205557 | JGI IMG/M metagenome (GOLD analysis project Ga0315275, IMG submission 205557) | Sediment microbial communities from Yellowstone Lake, YNP, Wyoming, USA - YL17G03_0 | ecosystem: Environmental > Aquatic > Freshwater > Lake > Sediment | place: USA: Wyoming | collected... | reverse complement strand
ACCGGAGGGGTGGTTTCATCCCGCGGGGCCCGCGGTTGACGGGGTTCGTCGGGTTTCGCCGCGATGAAACCACCCTTTCTCTGTGCCTTCCTCCCTTGACTTTGGAGATGCGGTTTTCTATTCTCGCTTAGGCGCTAAACTTGCATAGCTTCAGAGGTAACGATTGAAACCCAGGAGTGAGACGATGGCCGATGTGACGACGAATCTGGAGCGGCACGAGCTGGTGGATCGGGAATTCCAGCGCATCAGGGAACTGTTCGAGTCGCTGATGTCGGGAATGTCAACGGGCGAACAGAAACTCAGAGCGGGACCGCCGCTCGCCTGGGCGCCGCCGACGGACGTCTACGAGACGGAGACGGAACTCATCGTCACGATGGATATCGCCGGGATGAACATCCGCGACATCGGCGTTCTCACCGACGGAGACGTCATCACCATCCGCGGGGTGAGACAGGAAATCGCTCCCCGGTGCAAGAAACAGTTTCACAAGATGGAAATCCAGGTAGGGCCTTTCCAGAGACGCATCCACGTTCCCGTCCCGATCGATCTCCAGAGTATGTCCACGACGTATTCGAACGGTCTGCTCGAGGTCCGTCTGAAAAGGAAATTCGATCAGCCCACGAAGCGTAGCGTCGAAGTCGAATAGCTCTTCGAACCCGTAAGAAGAGCGAGAAGGAGAGAGCCGCGTGGCGCTCAAGAACCCGTCCGATTTCGAAGACCACCTCATCCGTCTGAGCCGGATCCCCAAGGAGCTGGCCATACTGCCGATCAACGATGCGGTCGTCTACCCGCTCATGAAGGTGCCGCTCCTGTTGAACGATCCCAAACTGCTCCGCCTGGCCGACGAAGCGTTGGCCGATCACAAGGTCATCGGGGCATTCACGCAGACCGATCCTGAGGAAGGCAAGCCGGGCCCCGAAGGAATATACAAGGTGGGGACGGCGATCCATATCCAGAAGATGATACGGTTCCCCAACGGAGAGATGCGGCTTCTCGGCCAGGGGGTCACACGAATCAGGATCGTGTCGATTGCCCAGAGAGAACCCTACATGCGGGCCAAGGTCGAAGTGCTCGAAGAGGTCGAAGAGCAATCCGAACTCCTCCGCGCGTATCTCAAGACGGTTGTCAATTCGTTTTCGAAAGTGATCGACGCTTCGGAGAGTCTCCCCGAAGAGCTCAAGATCATCATCGACAACCTCGACGAACCGGGGCGGATCGCCGACGTCATCGCCACTCATCTCAAGATCGATCTGCCTTTCAAACAGAAGCTCCTCGAAGAGATTAACGTGGTCGAACGCCTCAAGCTTCTTTCGAAGTACATCAACGAAGAGCTCGAGGTGTTGCGTCTCGGCCAAAAGCTTCAATCCGACGTGAAGAAAGCGATGGACCGGGACCAGCGCGAATACTATCTCCGCCAGCAGCTCCGGGCGATAAAGCGCGAACTCGGCGAAGAGGAGGACCGGACGCTCGAGATCGACGAACTCCGCGACAAAATTGCGGGGACGAAGCTCTCGAAGGAAGCGAGGGGGGTCGCGGAAAAAGAACTCGATCGTCTCCAGAAGATGTCACCGGGCGCCGCCGAGTACACCGTTTCGAAGACGTACATCGACTGGATCATCGAGACTCCGTGGGAAGTCTCGACGGAAGACAACCTCGACATCACGCTCGCCGCGAGGGTGCTCGACGAGGATCACTACGATCTCGAGGACGTCAAGGAGAGGATCCTCGAATTTCTGGCCGTCAAGAAGCTCAAGAAATCGATGAAAGGATCCATCCTCTGCTTCATCGGTCCCCCTGGGGTGGGGAAGACGTCGCTGGGGAAATCGATCGCGCGCGCGATGGGCCGCAAGTTCGTCCGCATCTCGCTCGGCGGGATGCGGGACGAGGCCGAAATCCGCGGTCACAGACGGACGTACATCGGGGCTCTTCCCGGCCGGATCATCCAGGGGATGCGGAGCGCCCAGAGCAACAACCCCGTGTTCATGCTCGACGAGATCGACAAACTGGGGAGCGATTTCCGGGGCGACCCCGCCTCTGCGCTCCTCGAAGTCCTCGATCCCGCGCAGAACAACTCCTTCGAGGATCACTACCTCAATATCCCATACGATCTTTCCAAGGTGTTGTTCATCACGACGGCGAACCTGCTCGACACGATCCCGCGCCCGCTTCTCGACCGAATGGAGGTGATGGAGCTCCCCGGATACATCACGCTAGAGAAGATCGGGATCGCTAAGCGGTACCTCCTCCCGCGCCAGATCGAAGAGAACGGGCTCTCCGCAAAAACGCTCGCGATCAGCGACGCCGGGTTGCGGCACATCATCAACTTCTACACGAGGGAAGCGGGGGTCCGTGAGCTCGAACGAAAGATCGCAACGATTTGCCGGAAAATGGCGAAGCGGTACGCTTCGGGACGGAGGCGGCCGGCGAGAGTGTCCGTGCGAAACGTGAGGAAGTTCCTGGGGATCGAAGAATACACCGGTGAAATCGCGCTCAAACGCCCGGCGGTGGGCGTGGCGACCGGGATGGCGAAGACGATGACGGGCGGTGAAATCCTTTTCATCGAAGCGTTGAAGATGAAGGGACGGGGAGGAATGAAACTCACGGGGCAGCTCGGAGACGTGATGAAAGAGAGCGCCGAAGCTGCGGTGAGTTTTGTCCGGGCGAACTACCTCCCCAAGTCGGATGAGACGGACTTTTTCGAAAAATACGACATCCACATCCATGTCCCGGCCGGCGCGGTCCCGAAAGACGGACCGAGCGCCGGCGTGGCGATCGCCGCGACGATCGCCTCGCTCCTCTTCAACAAGCCGCTTCGGAACGATTACGCCATGACCGGCGAGATCACGCTGACGGGTAAGGTTTTGCCCATCGGCGGTCTGAAAGACAAAGTCATCGCCGCCCACCGGGCGGGAATCCGGACGATCATTTTCCCGAAGGGGAACCTCCGGGAGCTCGAGGAGATACCGAAAACGATCAAGAAGGACCTGACGTTCGTGGCGATCGCCAGAGCGGATGAGGCGATCGAGAAGACGATCATATGGAAGTAGTTGGCCCTCTACTTGCATAACAGCCCTGGCTAGCCTTCGAGTGGAGAAAAGATGGGCGTGGCTTCTATCCTCCCAAAAACCGATACGATGCTGGAGCTTCTGGCGCCGATTTTCGGCCGGATTGCCCGGAACGACGCGTTCTCCCTCCCCGGGGACATCGGGAACGAGTCGCGCGTTCTTGTGATCGACTCGGGCGATCTGACGGAAGTCCTCTTCTTCGCGCCGATCCTCAGCCATCTCAAAGAGAAGTACCCGGACATACGCGTGACGTTTCTCGTGAGGGAGGGGAACAGCGAACTCGTGCGGTCGATGAGCCCCGTGAGCGAGATGATCAGCTACGAGCCGGCCCATCTGTCGCTGTCGTCGACGACGTATTTCTCTCTGCTCAAGCGGATACGTTCGCGGGGGTTTAGCGTGGTGTTTCTCCTCGGTTCCGAGTTCAGTTTTCCGCGTTCGCTTCTCGCGCTCTTCGCCAAAGCGAGGGTCCGGATCGGGTACTCCGGCGAGCACAGTTTCCCTTTTGTAAACTGCGAGATCCGCGTGAGTACTCCGTCGCTCTACGAGGGGGTCAAGTGTCGTACGTTTCTGACCGCGATGGGGCTCAGCGGGCAGGAACCCCTTCCGGCGTGGTCTCTCCCCGAGCAGGACATCCGCTGGGCGAAGCAGCTCGTTCACTTTCGCAAACCCGAGAAGGCGACCCGGCTCATCGCGGTCGACCCGGGTATGGGGAAGGGGCAGCACCGGCTGGTCGACGAGTCGCTCACGTATCTCGTCAGCCAGGTGTGCCGGAGGCTGCCGAGCAAGGTGATGGTTCTTTCGAACAACCTCGACGCCAAGCGTCTCGATCTTTTCAAATCGAGGATCCGCGGGGACCTCGTCGAGCTCGAACCCAAGAACGCAAAGGAGGAGATAGCTCTCCTCTCGTGCGCCGATCTCCTGCTTGCAGGGAACACCGACTACTTTCATTTCGCCGTGAGCATGCGGATTCCAACGATCGGACTCTTCACGCGCCACGACACGGACAACTGGCTTCCCAAGGGGACACCGTGGGTACAGATACTCCAAGGGGTTACGGGACAGCGTCTGTCGCTCGAGGAGTTCAACTCAAAAATCGATACCCTCCTCCATTTCACCGGTGTAGAATAACCTGACGAACTCGAAGCTTTCGACAGGACATTGCGATGAACTCGTATTTGCGGCTGTTGAAATACGTGCTGCCGTACTGGCGGCGGTTACTGCTGCTCTTCTTAACGGTGATCCTCTTCGCGTCTCTGAGCGGGGTGTCGCTGACCCTTATCCACCCGTTCCTCAAGATCGTGTTGTACGGCGACGAAGGGATCTCGGGGGGCCGGACGGCGGCGGAAACGCCGGCGAGCGGTACGCAGGGGATACCGCTCCCCGAAATCATCGAGAAGATAAAAACCGGTGCGCAGGGGTGGTTCGAGACGCGGATCTATGCGGGGGACGCCAGGGCGCGTCTGTTTCGTTTCTGCGTGATCTTGGTATTGCTCTTCTTCGTCAAGAACATCTTCGGATATCTTCAGACGTACCTCACCGTCTATCTCGAGCAAAGGGTCCTGTTCCGCATACGAAACGATGCGTATGGTCACCTTCAGATCCTCCCGCTCTCGTTTTACGAGAGGGAGAAGACGGGTCACATCATCTCACGGTTGACCAACGACGTTTCGATGCTCCAGGGCGCCGTGATCGGCGTGGCGGCGAGCGTCATCAGAAACGGGATCATGGCCCTGATCGGGCTCTTCGTCGTCCTCGCGGTGAGTTGGAAGCTGTCGATACTCACGTTCACCATCGTTCCCGTCAATCTCGTTCTCATCGATATGATCGGGCGGAAGCTCAAGAAACGGAGCTACCGGACGCAGGAAGGTATGGCCGAAATGACGGCGGTCCTCGACGAGAGTATATCGGGGATGAGGGTCGTCAAAGCGTTCAACATGGGGGAGTACGAGAAACGCCGGTTCGAGAAGTACAACCTCGGATACACGCTTCAGTACTTGAAGATGAAACTGTGGGGCGCCGTCGCGTCTCCAACGTCCGAGCTTCTGGGGACGTTTTCCATCGTCGTAATTCTTTTCTACGGCGGAAATCTCGTGCTCTCCGGCACGCTCACACCCGAGAACCTCATCCTCTTCGTCGGCGCGATGATCTGGGTGGTCACGCCGGTTAAGAATCTGGGCAAGCTCAACACCTCGATACAGGAGAGTCTCGCCTGCGCCGACCGCGTGTTCGCCGTCATGGATGTCGCACCGGAGCCCGGGGAGTCTGCCGCGAAGACGAGGAGGGCTCGTTTCGAGGAGAGCATCCGGTTCGAATCGTTGAACTTCGAATACATGCCGGGGCGGCCGGTGTTGAAGAACATCAGCTTTTCCGTCCAACCCGGCGAGGTCGTCGCGCTCGTCGGACCGAGCGGAGCGGGCAAGACGACGCTCGTCGATCTCATCCCGAGATTTTACGATCCCACCTCCGGCCGGATTCTCATCGATGGTGTGGACATCGGCGAGTTCGACCTGAAATCGCTCAGATCGTTGATGGGGATGGTCACACAGGAAGTCATTCTTTTCAACGACACCGTGAGGAACAATATCGCGTACGGTATGCAGGGCTGTCCTCTGGAGAAGATCATCGAAGCGGCCAGGGCGGCCAACGCTCACGACTTCATCACGACGCTCTCGAACGGGTACGACACGGTGATCGGAGAACGGGGGAGCCAGCTCTCCGGCGGGCAGCGTCAGCGAATATCGATCGCGCGGGCGGTCCTCAAGAATCCGCAGGTGCTGATATTCGACGAAGCGACGAGCGCGCTCGACACGGAGAGCGAGATCCTCGTTCAGGAGGCGATCGACCGGTTGTTGAAGGGACGGACGACGTTCGTCATCGCGCACCGGCTCTCCACGGTACAAAGCGCCGACAGGATCCTCGTTCTCGAAGACGGTGAAATCCGTGAGATCGGCACGCACTCGGAGCTCATCGATTCGAACGGTGTGTACAAGAGGCTGTACGATCTTCAATTTGGCCTCGTTTCGTGATTCACCTTGATGTCTTCCACCATCAGAATCGTTGTCGTAGCGCCGAGCTGGCTTGGCGATTCGGTGATGAGCCTCCCGCTCCTCGGTTTTTTCGCCGCGGCGGTCGGCGTTCGTGTGACGGTTGTGGGGCGAGCCGAGACGAGCAGAGTCTACCGGGGAGTCGATGGGGTCTGCGATCTCATCGTGCTCGCAGAGAGCGGACGGCTTGGGCGGATTTGGGGACAGAGGGGTCTCGTGAAGCCTCTCCACGCCGACGGCGCGGTGATCCTTCCTCCCTCCTTCTCGAGTGCGCTCGGTCTCTTTCTCGCCGGTGTGAGGGTAAGAGTGGGTGTCGGGACGGACGCGAGACGGTTTCTCCTCACCGCGTCGATGACCGCTGGGGGTCTTCGCGAGGAGCACCTCTCGGAGAACTATCTCAGACTGGGGCGGTTGCTTTTCGAACGGCTTGGTCTTCGGTGCGACCACCGGTTCACCGTTCCCAGAGTGAAGACGTTCGACAACGAACGGCGAGCGGCGACGCGCGGGCTCGAGAAGGCCCGTGCGGCGGCCGGTGATTATGTCGTCGTCGTCCCCGGGGCGACCTACGGACCCACCAAATCCTGGCCCAAGGAAAAGTACAGCGAGCTCGTTCGCCGTCTCTCGAAGGACGTCCTGGTCGTCCTCGGCGGCTCCGCGGGTGAACGAGGGTTGTGTTCCTCCGTCGGTGACGGGGTGGCGGGCGTGGTGAATCTCGCCGGTGAGACGACGCTCGGCGAGTTCATCGCGCTCCTGGCGGGCGCCCGCGCTGTCGTCGCGAACGACAGCGGCGCTCCGCACCTCGCCGCGTCGCTCGGTGTTCCGGTGGTGGTGATCTTCGGCTCCACCTCGCCGCGCTGGACGGCTCCGCTCGGCGAGGAAGTCCGGGTGATACGAGAGCCGGTCCACTGCTCTCCGTGTTTCAGGCGCGAATGCCCGACCCATCTCGAGTGTTACCAGGGGATAACGGTCGAAAGGGTTCTCGACGCGACGCGGCTCGTTCTCAAAAAGAGCATCGAAAAAAAGGGTTTGTGCTGATACCATTGTGCGGCCCATCCCGCTCCGTGTAGCGCTTCGGGGCCCGGAGGGGCAAAAGAACGGGGATTGGATGATGACACGGGAAAGGTACCTCGAGCTTCTGAATCAGTTCGCAAAAAAACGCGTGCTCGTCGTGGGCGATTTCATCCTCGACGAGTACCTCCTGGGCGACACCAAGCGGGTGTCGAGGGAGGCGCCGGTCGTCGTCATCGATTACAGAGAAAGCGTCTCCCACCCCGGGGGAGCGGCCAACGCCGTCCAGAACGTGGCCGCGCTCAACGGTCACGCCTACGCGTGCGGTGTGATCGGCGATGACGACTATGGGAGGATCTTGAGGGAAATCCTCGATGGACGGGGAGCGGACACGACGGGTTTGGTGGAGACCGCCGAGATATCGACGGCGGTGAAGTCGAGGATCCTCGCGGGCGAACTCCACGCCCAGAGACAGCAGGTCGCGCGGATCGACCGCTCGTACCGGATCACGCCGTCTTCGCCCGCGATCGAAGAAGTTGGGCGACGCGTGGCCGGCAAGATGGATAACGCCGACGTCGTTCTGATCTCGGACTACGGAATGGGAATCGTCCCCGGGGCTGTGAGCGCATCGGTCATCGCGGCATCCCGGGAACGGAACATCCCGGTGGTCGTCGACAGTCGCCGCGAACTCACGTCGTACGTCGGCGCGTCGGTGGGCACGCCCAACGAGGTCGAGCTCTTCGACGCGATGAACGTCAAGAAAACGGAGACACCGGATCTCGTTGCGATCGCAAAAAGGGCGATACGGGAGACGCATCTCGACGGCCTCGTCATCACGCGCGGGAACCGCGGGATGCTCGTCTGCGACGCCGAAGGCTCCGTCCAGCGCATCGGGATCGTGGGTACACGCGACGTCACCGATGTGACCGGGGCGGGGGACACCGTTGCGGCCGTGGTCGCGTTGTCGCTTTCCTCCGGGGCCTCGCTCGTCGAAGCGGCGGAGATGGCGACGTACGCCGCTTCGATCGTCGTGATGAAACGGGGGACGGCGACGATGACGTATGACGAGCTCGTGGCCGCCCGGAAAAACAATCCGACGCCTCGCGAAACCGATTTCGAATAACGATGACGATCGATCAAGAGCGACGGCGGTCTATGGAGAGCGATACCGGTTGATGCGTAACGATGGTACTCCATGAAAAACGAACCTTGTCCGATATTCCGCAGCGCGGTGAAACTCAAGGCGTGGATCGAGCGCATCGGCGTCGAGCGAGTTGTGCTCGCGAACGGCTGTTTCGATCCGCTCCATGTGGGGCATATCCGGTACCTCTACGGAGCGAGGTCACACGGTGATTTCCTCCTCGTCGCCCTCAACGACGACAACAGCACGCGGGCTCTGAAGGGAAACAACCGGCCGATCATGCCCGCCGCCCATCGCTCCAGACTCATTGCGGCCCTCGAGATGGTCGACGCGGTGTTGATCTTCTCCGCGCGCGACGTCAGCCGGATCCTCAGGACGATCCGCCCCGCTTGCCACGCGAAGGGAACGGATTACGCCGTTGAGACGGTTCCCGAACGCGAGGTGTCGAAATCGCTGGGGATCGAAACGGTCATCGTGGGCGATCCGAAAACGCACGCGTCGCGCGAGGTGCTGGAGCGCGTCCGGAAATCCAAGGCGGCGAGGGGGTGAGGCTGCGTTGATGTCGGACCTCGAACGTCGAGTGGCGGCCGAGCTCTCCTCCGGGGGGCGGGTTCTCGTCAGCCGGCTCGAGTACCTCGGCGATGTGATCCTCACGCTTCCCGCCGTTCGTGCGGTCAAGGACCGCTATCCGAAGGCCGAGATCGATTACCTCTCGAGGTCCGACGGGGCGAACGTCCTCGAAGGAGACCCGTTGTTCGCCCGCGTGCTCCGGGTTCCGGAGAAAGGGGAGAGCAGTCTCGCGACGTGGCGTCTCGTTTCGGAAATGAGGGCGCGAAGATACGCGGCGGCGGTGGACCTTTACTCGAACCCGCGGAGCGCGCTGCTCACGTGGCTCAGCGGGGCGAAGCTTCGTATCGGCGGCGTGCGGCGCGTGCGAAGGTATCTCTACACCCATCCTACGGCGACTCCCGCGACGATAAGAAGCGCGATCGACCATCACTTGCACTACCTCAAGCCGCTCGGCGTGGCGGCAAAAGCGACGAAACCGGTTCTTGCGCTCACCGACGCCGAGCGAGCGCGGGCCCTCGAGCGGCTCCGGGACTCCGGGGCGGTTAGGGACGCGGAGAGGACGTTGGGGCTCCATCCGGGGGGAAAGTGGGAGGTCAAACGTTGGCCCGTCGGACAGTTCGCCGATCTTGCCCGGCGGCTCATCGAAACGCACGGCATTCGAATCGTCGTTCTCATCGGCCCCGGCGAGCAATCGTACCAGGACGCGCTTCGAACGCATCTCGGTTCCCGAGCCGTCTATCTGCCCCCGCTTCCCATCCGTGAGACCGCAGCCGTGATCGAGGCGCTCGACGGTTTGGTGGTCGGAGACGGAGGGATCATGCACGTGTCGGTCGCCGTGGGAACGCCGACCGTCGGGCTCTTCGGGAGTAGCGAACCCGACATATGGTTTCCTTACGAGTCGTTCGGTCCCTTTGTCGCCGCGACCGTTCCGATCGACTGCCGGCCGTGTCACCGCCATGCGTGCGATCATCTGAGCTGCCTCTGCGGTCTTTCGGCGGAGATGGTCGAAGCCAAGCTCCTGGGTGTGTTGGGAGCGGTGAAAGCAAACGAACGGACGATCCATCGATAGACCGCCGGTGTTGTGGATGTTGAGAGCACCTCTTTCACGCACAGTGTTGGCCATCCGGCTGAGACAGCTGGGTGACGTGTTGAGCACGTTGGGGAGTCTTCGGGCGTTGAAGGGCGTCGCTCCCGATCATCGTATCGTTTTTGTCGTCGACCGCGGCTACCATGCCCTTCTGCGCCGTGTGGAGTTCATCGACGAGCTTCTCCCCGAACCTCCGGAGCTCACAGGTTTCGCCGGAATAGACGCGTTCGAACGCTACATCGAAGACATCCGGCGTCTGCACCCCTCGTGTGTTCTCGATTTTCACTCGAACACGCGAAGCGCGATCCTGTCGTTCCTCTCGGGGGCTCCCACACGTGCGGGTTTCGACGTGAGGATACGGAAGCTGCTCTACACCGATGTCGAGGCCAGAGCCGTGTTCACGAACGGGAAGATGATTTCCCGGACGTCGCACGATTCGGCGTTGGCGCTCGTTCGCCGCGGCGGGTTCGACGGCGCTTCGGGAACTGTAGAAAACACGATCCCATCGACGCTCGAAGAATGCCGCTCGGGGAGAGAGGTCCTCGTCCGTTCGGGGATTCCCGCGGGCGCTCTCGACCGGGGCGATGTCATCGGTCTCAACCCGGGCGATCCCTATCCGGCGAAGTCGTGGCCGGAGTCGAGCTTTGTCGGGCTGGCGAGGATGCTCCGTGAGGACGGCAGGACGGTTGTCGTTCTGTGGGGACCGGGCGAGCTCGATGCGGCCAAACGGATCGTGGAAGGAGCGGAGGGGGCCGCGTACCTGGCGCCGGCGTTGTCGCTCGACGAGCTTCCCGGTGTTCTCAAGAACATCCGTCTCGTCGTGACGATCGACTCCGGGCTCAAACACCTCGCTGTGGCCGCCGGTGTTCCCACGGTCACCTTGTTCGGTCCGACGAATCCCGACGAGTGGCACATGGGCGGGGAATACGACCGGTATCTCTACACGGGAGTGTCGTGTTCGCCTTGCCGTCTGAAAGAGTGTCCGTACGACCCCCCGTGCATGACGCGGATCACTCCGGAAGCGGTGCGGGATCTCGTCTTCGAGGTCGAGAGGGAGATTTCAACGCGATGAACCTGCGAGAGATATCCGTCATCCTAACGACCTTCAACGAGGAACCGAACATTGAAGCATGTCTGGATCGCCTCGATGGATTCGGGGAGATCGTCGTGATCGACTCGTTCAGCACCGACCGCACGCTCGAGATCGCGCGGCGGTTTCCCGCGATCGTTTACGTTCGGCCGTACGAGTCGGCGGCCAGGCAAAAGAACTGGGCGCTCGAAAAGGTCCGCCAGCGCTGGGTACTCATCCTCGACGCCGACGAAGTCATGAGCGACGAGCTCCGGCGCGAGATCGAGATGTTCGACGAGTCGAGCGGGGTGAGCGGTTTCTGGGTCCGGCGCGAGAGCCACTATATCGGAGCTCCGATCCGCCACTGCGGATGGCAAAGGGATAAGGTCCTTCGTTTCTTCGACCGGGCGAGGGGCCGTTACGACGAGGCGGAAGTCCACGAAGAGGTGGACGTACGAGGGAAGACGGCGACGTTTTGCGGGAAACTCGCGCACTATCCGTACCGGCGTATCGAGCAGCACCTCGAAAAGATCGAGAGGTACAGCTCGCGGGGAGCGCGGGAATTCGTCCGCCGCGGCGGGAGGTTCCCCGTGTTCCACATGATCGTTCGTCCTCCGCTGCGTATGCTGAGGATGTACGTGATGCAGGGGGGAATTCTGGACGGCAGACGCGGGTTTCTTCTCTGTCTTGTTTCCTCGTACGGTGTGTTTCTCAAGTACGCCAAGGCGTGGGAGTATCTCAAGTGCCGACCGAAGCAATGAAGAGCATCTGTTTTTTCGGCGGGTTCGAGACCGGATACCCGCGGAGCGATGTGCTGCGCAAAGGTCTCGAGAAACGCGGAGTCTCCGTGCATATGTGCCGGACGTCCCCGAGGAGACGCGGGATTGTCCGCGCGGTTGTCCTCGCGTTCCGGTATTTCACCATGAAACGCCCCTTTCGCGTGATCTACGTGCCGGAGTTCCGGCACAAGGATGTCCCGCTTGCGTACGTGGTCGCGAAAATGACGCGGAAACGTCTCGTGTTCGATCCGCTCGTATCCCGTTACGACACGAAGATACTCGACCGGGGAGACGCCGAGCGGGGGTCCGTCCAGGCGTGGCACAACCGCAACCTCGACCGGATTTCGATGCGGCTCCCCGACATCGTGCTGGCGGACACGCAGGCCCACGCCGGCTACTACGAGAGCGAGTTCGGTGTGCCCACGAACAGGACTCGGGTTCTCCCCGTGGGTTTCGACGAGGATCTATTCGATTATCGAAAAGAAGCGTTGAACCGCGCCGGCGGCGATGCCGCGTTCGTCGTGCTGTTCTTCGGCAATTACCTTCCGCTTCACGGGGCCGACGTCATCGTCTCGGCGGCGAAAATCCTCAAGGAATTCGCCGAGATCCGTTTCGATCTCATTGGCCGGGGTCAGACGTTTTCGGCGGTCGAGGAGTACGTGCGAGCGCACGACCTGACGAACGTCCGGCTTCTTCCGCGTGTCCCGATGGATTCTCTCCCGGCAAAAATCGCCGCCGCCGACGTGTGCCTGGGTGTTTTTGGACGGACGGAAAAGGCCGGCCGTGTCGTGGCCAACAAGGTGTACCAGGCGATGGCCATGGGGCGTCCGGTCGTTACGGCGGACTGCGCGGCCGTGCGGGAGTATTTCATCGACACGAAACACATTTGCCTTGTGACGCCGGGCGACCCCGGCGCTTTGGCGGAAAAAATCCGCCATCTTTATGAGAATCCGGTCGTGAGACAGCAAATCGGAGAGCGAGCGGCACGCTGGGTGCATGAGCGTTTCACAAGTGACGCTGTGGCCGGCACGTTTCTGGAGTATTGTGGGGAACTCGGCCACCCCTGGGACGGGCCAGGCGGCAAGCGAGAGGTGTATCGCCGGGGATGACGGTGTTAAATTAGGGGGGTGGGGTGAACGGCATCGCCGCGATCGGTGGACCGGGGAGGCGGAAAACTTGGGGGGAGCCCAAGGAGATTTGATCGACCCTGGATCAGGGAGCACGCGAATGCCCGGGAAGGATCCTATCCGTGTCCTGATGATCGACTCCGAAGAGACCTGGCGGGGTGGAGAGAGTCAGGTGGCGCTTCTCATGCGGGGTCTCGCCGAGAAAGGCATCGGTGTGTCCCTCGCCGCGCCGCCGCGTTCGGCCATCGGACGAGGGGCGGAGGAGCTCGGTGTGCCTTTCTTCCCGCTTCCCATCGCCAGCGGGATGGATATGCGCGCCGTATGGACCCTCCGGCGGTATCTCCGGCGGGGTCAGTTCGACATCGTTCACTGTCACTCGTCGCACGCGCACGGCGTGGCGTGGATGGCGCTCGGAATCGCAGGCGCCAGCCGCGACGGCCGGCCGGCAAGACCGAAGCTCGTCGTCAGCCGCCGGGTGGATTTTCCCGTTGGCCGCAGCGGGTTCGGCGCTCTGAAGTACCGGCGCGGCGTCGATGTTTTCCTCGCGATTTCGAAGGGGGTCCGCGAGGTCCTCGTGGAGTGCGGTGTGAGCGAGGAGAAGATCGAGCTCGTGCCGAGCGGGATCGATCTCGAGAAGTTCGACCAGTTGGGCGATACGGGGTATCTCGAAAGCGAGTTCGGTCTGAAAGAGGGGGCGACCGTCGTCGGAAATGTGGCGGCGCTCGCCCCCCACAAGTCACAAGCGGATTTCATACGCGCGGCGAAGATCATACGCGATGAAATCCCCGATGTGCGGTTCTTCATCGTGGGTGAAGGGAAGTTGAGACCGGCGCTCGATGCGTTGGTCGATCGTTTGGGTCTTGCGGGAGAGGTAACGCTCACCGGGTTCCGGTCGGACGTACTCGCGATACTCTCGCGGTTCGATTGTTTTGTGCTTTCGTCGTATCTCGAAGGGTTGTGCACGTCGATCATGGACGCGCACGCGCTGGGGGTTCCCGTCGTGGCGACACAAACGGGAGGTGTCCCCGATCTGGTCGATGACGGGGAGACAGGCCTCCTCGTGCCGCCCCGCGAACCCGCCCTTCTTGCCGGCGCAGTCTTCCGGATGCTACGCGACGGTGAACTCAGATCGAAGTGTGTCCGCCGAGCCAGGGAGCAGGCGCGGAGGTATGACTACAAACGAATGGTGGAACAAACCCTCGACGCCTACCGGCGTCTCCTGGGTTAGAGACAGTATGCGATCGACCCCGGTGGGAGAACGGCCGTTCGGCAAAGGCAAGCCGGTGGAAAAAGTCCGGAAGATCGGCTCCGCGTGGAGAAAGATGATTCAGAGCAAGAGCCTCGGGATAAGGATCGTTTTGTTCGGTGTGGCGGCGCTCGCTGTTTTCGGCGCCGCCGGACTCTGCCCGCACGGCGAGTGCGCGGCGGGTGACGTCGATTCGCTCGCGATTCTCAAAGCGATCTCCAAAGCGGATACGGCGTGGTCCCCCGAAGATTCCGCACCTGTCGTCGACATCGCCGCCGGGGGAGTCGACAGTCTTCTCCCGGAGTTCATCGGGTGGGGCGTGGGAGAGAGGCTCGTGTTTTCCGTGCAGTACGGCATCGTCAAAGCGGGAGAAGCGGTTCTCGAAGTCCGAAATGTCGCTGAAATCGACGGGAAGCCGAGCTACTATATCCTCTCGGACGCCCGCACGAACGACGTGTTTTCCGTGTTCTACCGGGTGAGAGACCGGTTCGTGTCGCTGATGGACACGACGGACCTCGTGAGCCTCAGATACGAGAAACATCTTCACGAGGGGAAATACAAAAACTACCGCTTTGCCGACTTCGATCAGCAGCAGCATAAGGCGAACTACGACGGCAAAGAGATCCCCATCGCCCCGCGGACCCAGGATGTGTTGTCCGCGATGTACTACGTAAGATCCCTCCCCCTGAAAGTAGGGCAGGCGATCGCCATCGCCAACCATACGGACGGCAAGAACTATCCGCTCGTCGTCAGGGTTTTGGGAGAGGAGCGCATCACCGTGGAAGCGGGCACTTTCGACTGTCTCGTCGTGGAACCGTTTCTCCGTTACCCGGGGATCTTTACGCAGAAGGGTCGGGTGAAGGTGTGGGTGACGAACGACAGATACAAGATCCCGGTGCTCGTCAAGAGCAAGGTGATCATCGGCGAAGTGTCGGCCGTGTTGACAGACTACAGATTGGCGGAGAAGTTTCGAAATGACGACTAGATACGAAGAAGAAGATCTCGGGAAAGTCCGTCCGATCTCGATCCACGGACGCGAATCCAAAGTCCACGTCGATCGATTCGTCGATCCGGAGGTGGACGGTGGCGGGAGAGGCGTATCGGACAAGCTCATCGACAAATTCCCCCGGGTTCTCAAGGGGGAGGAGCTCCGTCGGGTTGTCGGGGCGCTTCGGCGTGCCCGTGACGAAAACGAACAGATCCTCTGGCTCATCGGCGCTCACGTGCTCAAGTGCGGGTTGTCTTTGTACGTGAACTCCCTCATGCGCAAGGGGTACATGACCGCGCTCGCGACGACCGGGTCGGCGACCGTCCACGATCTCGAGCTCGCCTTTTTCGGAGAGACATCCGAAGACGTAGGGAGCGAGCTTCCCCGCGGAAGGTTCGGGATGGCGCAGGAGACGGCGTCGCACTTCGCGGCGGGTTGCGAGCACGCGGGCCGGGGAACACTCGGGTTGGGTGAAGGTCTGGGGGAGTATATCGAGAAATCGAACGCTCCATTCGCACGTTACAGCATCTTCGCCGAGGCGGTGCGAAACAAGGTCCCCGCAACGGTTCATGTGGCCCTGGGGACGGATGTCGTCCACCAGCATCCTTCGTTTCCCGCGGCGCTCGTCGGTGAGCTTTCGATGCGGGATTTCCGCATACTGAGCGCGGTGGTCGGGAAACTCTTCGAGGGCGGCGTGGTGCTGGTGTTCGGATCGGCCGTGGTCCTGCCCGAGGTTTTTCTCAAGGCGGTGTCGATCGGCTACAACCGGGATCGCTCACCAAAAGGAGTCACCGCGGCCAACTTCGATATGTTCTCGCAGTATCGCGTGACGGAGAACATCCTTTCGAGACCCTTCAAAGGGGTTGGGGAGAGCTACTCGTTCCACGGTCACCACGAGATCATGCTGCCCCTCCTGTATGAGCTATTGATGGAAGAGTGACATTCGAAGCGGGTTCTTCGAGAAAGAGGGCACCTGAGAGCTATGACGGCGGCGGCACGAAGCCGCCGACCTGCCGGGACGGATGAAAGGAATCGGCGGTGCGGTTCGAAGGCTTGAGTAGTGCGCGCAGGCAGGCGTCGGACGCGCTCTGGCGGTTCGTGCCCATCTCGATTGTGATCGCGATCTCGTCGTACATTCTTGGCTCGCAGATCGTTCGGCCGCAGCATCGAATGATCAAAGCGGGGCTCCTTCTCCTCGCGCTTGCGATTCTCACCCGTTTCGACATGTTGTATTCGGTTTATTTCTTCATCCTCCTTTTCCCTTTCCCCAGCGGCGTTGTTTTGACGAGTACCAACGTTATTCTGATGACGTTGATCCCTCTCGTTTGGATGGTGCGGTCGCTCGCCACCGGGCAGCGGCTGTTTGTCCGGACCGAGGTCGATAAGTGGATCGTTGTGTTTCTCCTCGCTCACTTCGTCTCGCTCTTCAACGTCGAAACGACGGAAGCGCTTACAGTCGGAATCGAGTTGATATGGCGGCAGCTGACGGCGGTTGCGTTTTTCTACCTCATCGTGACCTTTGTCGATGATGAAAACAAGCTGGAGCGGACGACGAAGATCATTGCTATCGCCGGCGCGCTCGTCGCGCTCGTAGGGATCGTGCAACTCTTTGCGCCGGGAGCATCGGTGATACCTGGCTGGATCGAAACGCCGCGGCCCAGGGGAGTCGGGATGCTTGGGTATCGTATTCAAGGGATACGGCTCGGTGGGACGGTCGGCTGGGACGTGCTGTCCGACTACTGCGGTCTGATGTTGTTTTTCATGGTGTCTCATTTCCTCCGCGGAAAAAACCCGATCGAAAAAATGTTCTGGTTGGGTCTTTCGATCATGACGTTCGCTGTACTCCTGGGAACGGCAAACCGGGGGGCCGTGGTGAGCCTGGTGTGCGCGTTCATCTATTCTCTATGGGTTTTCCGGAGGTATCTCAATCTGGTGCGATATGTCGTGCTGATTTCCGTCGCCGTTGTTGCGTTCGCGTCGATCCAGTTTATACTTGAGAAATACACTCTCGCCGTCTCGGTGACCGAACGGCTCATGGGAACCAAATTCCAGGGTGTCGTACCGGAGAGCCGTGGTGAAATATGGGAGTCCGCGTTCAAACGTTCTCTGGATCACATTTTCATTGGACACGGACCGTGGTATCAAACGGAAATAGGTCTAGTGAGAGTGTTCTGGCCGCACAACGGGTACCTTTATTACCTATACACCCTCGGTTTGTTTGGCCTATCGGCATTCCTGATCATCGCGTACCGGCTCTTTCGTATCTCGCTGCGCTATGCGCATCCTCTCGCGTCGGGTTCGTATTTGGGAGTGGCGCTCTCGATCTTCAGCGCTCAGCTCGTCCTGTTCCTCGTGGGACAGTTGCGCACGGATTACCAGAGGACCGGCGATTACGTGTACCCGTACCTCGCGTGGATGTTGTTCGGTCTCATCGCCGCGGCAGGAAACATGCTCAAGAAAAGGGAGATTGAGATGGCCGGGAGCGCACCGCAGCCGACGGCCTCGCCGAGGCCGGTCGATAGGGTGGGGACTTAGAGCACGGACAGCCCGATATGGGTGCGGTGGTCCGTCGGGGCGCAGACCGCCAGCTTGACAAAACGACGTTTTGGTGTTACCATAAAGACCGAACAGCTACGGAGGTACACCCTAGAAGACTGTTAACGTTCTTTCGTATGCGTCGAGCCGGCGCGTCGTGCGTGAGCGGCGGTCGGAGTCGCGGAGAGTTTCGTGTAGAGGCTCTTGAGGAAAGGCGTTAGCAGGAGTTTCCAGGGTGAATTTGGAACCGCATTCCATTCGTGAAGGATGCGGCTTTTGTTTGCTCCGGGTTGTTCGCCCCGCGCTTTCGCCCCCAGGCGCCTCGATCCCCGAAGACCCTGGTAGTTCGATGGACACCCAGCAGCAACTCGGCCGAGGGAACATGAGTCCTTCGATTGATGTCGCCGACGTCGTCGGCGGCGAGGAGTTCGAGATTCAGGAATCGCTTTCTTACGCGGTATTGAAACGGGCGTTCGATCTCGTGGTATCTCTCGCCGCGGTGATCTTACTCATTCCGATCATTCCCTTGGTCGCGGCGATGATCAAACTCGACACGGCGGGCCCCGTGTTGTTCCGGCAGGACCGTGTCGGCAAGAAGGGGCGTATTTTCAACTTCTACAAGTTCCGTTCGATGTACGCCGGCGCGGAGCAGAAGAGAAAAGAGATCGAAGCGTTGAACGAGCAGGACGGCCCGGTGTTCAAAGCCCGTTCGGATCCGCGTGTAACGAGCGTGGGCAAGTTCCTCCGGCGTTCCAGCCTCGACGAGATCCCGCAGATCTTCAACGTCGTCAAAGGGAATATGAGTGTTGTTGGCCCGCGGCCGCCGCTCCCGTCCGAAGTGGAGCACTACCAGCCGTGGCATCGGAGGCGACTCGAGGTCACACCCGGGATCACGTGTCTCTGGCAGATCTCCGGGAGGAGCCATCTCAGTTTCAACGAGTGGATGCGTCTCGATATGGAGTACCTGAAGCACCGGAGCGTCAAGACCGACCTGCTCATTTTGCTGAAAACCATCCCCACGGTTATCTCCAGAAAGGGCGCCTACTAGATCGACTGGCATGCAATTTGCCCGTTTTCTTTTTGACAGCTATAGGGTCGTTTAGTAATTGTATCAGTCGCAATTAGTTGCGGCTCGTGTGGTCGGCGGGGGTGCGGTGAGGACGTCAGTTGGGCGGTCTGTGTATCTCCTTTGGGTTTTTGGTTTTTTCGTTTATCCTTTTTGCGCTATGAAACGCTATCTCTCGATCGCAGTGGTGTTGACCGTGGTCTCGTTGGGCTGCGCCTCGCACAAACCGGCGATGGAACCCCGTGGAGACGTCTACGAGAGAAACCAGGTGAGCGAGTTTCTGCGGGACACCGCGACGCCGGACAGCGGGAACGCGTATATCATCGGGATCGGCGACCGTCTCGATGTCTTGTTCTTTGTCCACCAGGAGCTCTCTACCATCAATCTGCTGGTGAGGAGCGACGGTTGTATCACGCTCCCGTACGTGGGCGATGTGGTGGCGGCGGGGGTTACGCCGATGCGGCTCGATTCGACGCTCACCACAAAGTTCTCCGAGGTCCTCAGGGATCCGAACCTCTCGGTCATTGTGCGAGAGCCGGCTGATAAACTCATCTATGTTCTCGGCCAGGTGAAGAGACCGGGAGCGTATCCGTACGAAACGAAGATGTCGCTCCTTCAAGCCCTCGCTCTCGGCGCAGGTTTCGAACGCGGGGCAAAGGTATCGCACGTCCTCGTGATTCGCCGGGAAGGTCTCCAGAAGATTGTAGGCGTGGAGGTCGACGTCGCAGCGATGTTCGCGGGACACAACCTCGAGCAGGACTTCTGGCTGAAGAATTACGACATCGTGTATGTACCGAAAACGCGTCTGCAATCCACGTCGGAGTTCATCCAGATCATTTACGATATACTCTATCCGCCGGTGGATATTCTGTTACGCGGGTGGACGGCTCAGGCCATATGGTTGCAGATCGACTATTTGCAGTCGAGGCCATAGAAGTGCCGGTTCTTGCACGCCGCCACGCCTCATAGGATGAAATGGCCGATCCTCTCCAGATAAAACGCGAGGCAACGATGGGGGATTTCCTCAACGTTGTCTTCCGGTGGAAGTATCTCATTCTTGCGGTCGTCCTCCTGACGACGTCTCTCATCGTTTTCCTGAGAGTGTCGAAACCCGTCACCTATGTGTCGGGTTCACGGGTCCTCGTCCAGCGTGGAAAACGGTCGACGGTATACATCGCCGATCCCCGCTATTTCGCGTGGGCCGAGGAGATGAGTTCGCAGCTCGAAGTCGTTCTCTCCGAGGCGGTGTTTTCCGGGGCTCGAAAGCTCTTTGCCGACTCGCTTGCCGCGCGAGGTCTCCAGGGGACGCGGACGTTCAGCGCCGGGGCCGTCAGGGCGGATGTGGTGGGAGAGTCCAATGTCATCGCAATCAACTACGCAAGTCTGGATCCTCTCGAAAGCGAGTTCGGATGTGCCGCCGTGACCCAGTCGTATCTCACATACTACGAAAAGGAGACGGCTCCACCCCCGGTGGATGACTTTTTCAATTCGGAGATCGACAACGCCCTCGGCGAACTGACGCAGTGGCGGCAACAGAAGAGCGAGTTTCTCCAGCGCGAGGATTGGGCCGGGGCGCAGCAGGAGGGCACCCGCGAGATGTACACGCTGTCGCGATTGGAGGCGAGCGTTGCGGACGTCGAGAGCGATATGTCGGCGCAGAAGATGCGGGTGGACAAGCTGAAAATATTCGTGAACCTCCCCGCCGATGAGCTCGACCAGCGGCTTTCCGCCACGACGACCGATAGCCCCGTCCAAGGGAGGGCCCTCGGGGAGATCCGACTCGATCTCCAGAAACTCAGGTCCAAGCGGGAAGAACTGCTTACGCGCTACACCGAGAGGCACCCCGACGTGATGTCCGTGGATAACCAGATTCAGGATCTGAAGAATCAGCTCAATCAGGAGGTTCAGAACGCGTACGAGTTGGCGGTGTCTGAGTACGACGAACTTTCGGCGAAATACCAGACGCTCATGAGGGAGGTGGGAAAGACTCAGGCGGAAATCGCCTTGCTCCCGGACAAGGAGAAGCAGCTCGCTCGCATCGAGAGCAACATCACGGCGTACGAAGACAAGTACCGGCTCCTGCTCACGAAGCAGCACGAGGCGCAGATCGCGGTTGCAACCAGCTCGGAGTTCAAGGTGGCCGTTCTCACACCGCCGGGCAAGGCGACGGCAAGGCGCACGAGCGATTACGTCCGTCTCGCCGTCGGTCCTTTCTTGAGTCTCATCGTGGGTTTGGGTCTTGCGTTCTTCTTCGAGAGTATGGATCACACCGTCAAGAATGCTGCGGAAGTCGAGCAGTACCTGGGGACGACGGTCCTCGCCACCGTGTCCGAGGCGAGGCAGAAGGACTAGGATGTACGAGGCCTTCTACAATCTCAAAGAGCCGCCGTTCGGGTCCACCCCGGATCCGAGGTTTCTCTACAAGAGCCAGGGACACCGGGAGGCGCTTGCGTATGTGGCCTACGGACTCTTTGGCAAGAAGGGGTTCCTCGCGTTGACCGGAGAGGTGGGCATCGGCAAGACGACCGTCATCAGGGCCTTCGTCCACACGTTTCACCCGTGTCTCGAGGTCGCGTTCGTGTTGAACACCAACGTAAATTTCGAGGAGATGCTCTATCTCATTCTCCAGGACTTCGGGATGGATGTCCAGGACACCTCGAAGGTGAGGATGCTCAGCCAGTTGAATTCGTTTCTCATCGATCGTTTCGCTCTGCATCAGAATCCGGTCATCGTCATCGACGAGGCGCAAAACCTCGCCGCCGAAGTGCTCGAGGAGCTGAGGCTCTTATCAAATCTCGAGACGGACCGACAGAAACTCGTACAGATCGTCCTGGTCGGTCAACCGGAGCTCGCCGAGATGCTGAAGCGCCAGAGCTTGAGACAGTTGAGGCAGCGCATCCCCGGCGTCCTCCACATGAAAAACCTCCAGCCGAGGGAAGTCGACGAGTACATCCGATTCAGGTTGCGGACCGCCGGTATGACCAACGGCGCGCTGGCGTTCACACCGGAGGCGCAGGGCGTGATCTATGCGTACTCCGACGGGATACCAAGGCTCATAAACACGCTTTGCGACAGAGTGTTGATCCGCGGGTGTCTGCGGCACGAGACGACCATAGGCCGGGATATGGTCGAAGCCAGCGTAGTGGAGCTCGAGGGCGGGATGCCGGAACGCTGGAACGAGGCGGGAGGGATGGGGTGAGCCGTTTGTTCGATTCGATGCGGCGGGCCGAAGACGAGCGGCGAAAAAGGGCTTCGCGGTCCGCGGCGCCCGGAGAGACGGAGCCGTCGGCGTCGGCCGCGGTCGAGACGATACAACAAACGCCAGCCGGTCCCGTTTCACTTCCGGTCGGTGCGGGAAATGTCCCTGGCGGATCGCTCCGCGAGCTGGGTATGCTTCGAAATTCCATCGAAGTCGCTTTCGCCGGGAAGAAAAAGAGAACCATTCTTTTCACTGGAGCGATGCTGGGAGACGGGACAACGACGATCGCGGCGGGCTACGCAAGGATGCTCGGCCTCGAAGGCCGTCAACGGGTTCTCGTCTGCGAGATGAACGCCCGCGAGCCGTCTTTCGCGAACGTCTTCTCGACGAACGGCGACGCGGGGGTCACGGAGTACTTCCTCTCCGGAGGCAACTTGTCTTCGCTCATCCAGAAATGCCAGTCGGACAACCTGGATGTTCTGCGTGTGGGGCGTCAAGATGCGACGGTGATCCAGCTCAATTTGAATAGCGTGTTCCCGAGACTGCTCGAAGAGGCGCTGCGCGATTACGACACGGTCGTGATCGACGCGCCGCCCATCATCAGCTCTCCTGAGACTCCCCCGATGACGGCTTTCGTCGACGGCGTGGTCCTCGTCGTCCGCGCCGGAAAGACGAAAAGGGAAGCGGTCTTGCGGGCGCTGGATTCCATCGCGAGTTTCAAGGGCCGCGTTCTTGGAGTCGTTCTGAACCGCAAGAGGTACTACATACCCGGCTTCATCTACAAGCGCATCTAGGTCCGTGTTCGGTCTCCGCTCCATCCGGGTATCCGACTGGCAGCTCTTTTGATGAATGGCGATCCCCACCAAATCCTATCCTCGTTTGCCGGCCGGATTGTCGACACCGTCCTCGGCTGTCTTGGGGACGGAGAGGTCCAATCGATTTTCGTCTCGGGCGGTTTCGCGCGCAACGACATAGCCGCGTTCCGACGTGCCGAGTTCATCGAGATCTACTCGGATCTCGATGTGTACGTGATTCTGCGGCACCCGCGGGATCTCGATCGGGCCCGGCGGCGGGTGGCACGTCAGGTCGCGGCGCTGCCGAGAGAGACGGGGACTTACCGGATCTTCCCCGAGCCCGACGTCGGAGTGTACTCGGAAGAGGATTTTCGCAAACAGAAAACGAGACCGGGCACCGTGGAGATCATCGACGGACACGTCGTTCTCCACGGCAGCAAAAAGACACCCGAATGGGCTCGCGGGTTCCTTGCCTCCGCCATCGACTCCCCGGAGGCGCTCTACCTCCTCGAAAACCGTTTTGCCGAGATCGCCGAGCTCTCGGGCCGTGTCGAGCGGGGCGAGTCCGACGGGTTTCGGCGGTACTTCCACTACGTGATCCTGAAGAGCGGCGTCGACGCGGTGACCGCGGTTCTCATCGTTCTGCGTCTCTTTCACCCATCGAGGGCCGAAAGGATGAAGACTTTTCGCGATGTACGCTCCCGCGGCGAAGCGCGGGGGTTTCTCCCCGAGGACGCGGTAGCGTGCGTCGAACGGTGCTACGAGGGGGTTTCGAATCTGCAAGGGACCCTAGAGGACGAACGCGGCCGTTCCGCGGCCCTGCGCCGTGACGTCGAGTCGATGTTGCTTGCGGTGTGGAAAACAATCGCAGGACGTCTCAGTTCGGTCGAGACGGGGGAGTGGAGTGACCTGCTCGATTGGCGCTGCAAAGCGGGGCGGTGGGCCGGCAACATCAGAGAACTGTCGGCGCTCGCCAAACGGATGTCGCGTTCTCGCATCGATGTGCTCCGGCGCTCGAGGAGACTCGCGGGGCTCTCACCCATCGACGCCCTTCGGCTATCGGGCACCGTTGACGTTCTTCTCCGGCGGGCGGGCGAAGACCCCGCCGGGGTAGCGCTCCGTCGCAGCGCGATCGAGGAACGTTACGTTTGCGTTCTGGACGAGCTGACACACACATTCGGGTATGCGTCCGGTCCCATTTTCGAGCGTGCCCGGCGGATGTTCAAGGAGACTTCATGACGGCGGCGAACACTTCGCGTCTGACCATCATTCTTTTGATCGATGCCCTCGGATGGGAGATCGTGCGGGAGCACGATTTCTGCGAGGCGCTCCTGCCGTGCTCCGGACCGCTCGATACGATCCTCGGGTACAGTTCGGCCGCAATCCCGTCGCTCCTGAGCGGCACGCCGCCGTCGGTGCACGGCGCCTGGGCGATGTACAGGTACGCTCCGGAGACATCACCGTTCAAGTTTCTCCGGAGGGTACCCAGATTGCCTCACCCGCTGGAATGGCGTCTCCGTGCATTGACCCGTTGGATCACGGAGAAGCGAAAAACGATAAAGGGCTACTACGACCTCTACGAGATCCCCCTCGATGTCCTGGGATATTTCGATGTCGCTCACCACGGGGATCCCTACGTCCCCGGGGGGTTCGGAGAGGAGACGTTTTTCGATCGCCTGGCCAAGGAGAATGTGCCGTTCAAGGTGTGGACGTACCGAACGCCGGAGCCGAAAAATCTCGAGGCGCTCCGGAATTCGATCGACTCGCCGAACCGCGTGCTGTTTCTCTACACGGCTGAACTCGACGCGCTGATGCACCGTGTGGGGACCGTCCACGGCGCCGTCGCTGAGAAGCTCAGGAGTTACGAAAAGTGGGTGAGGACCCTTCTCGATGCGGCCTCATCCGCAGGCAGGGACACGACGTTTTTCCTTTTCAGCGATCACGGGATGACGGACGTGAAGACCGTCGTCGATTTGAAGTCCGAGGTGAGGAAGTGGGGATACCGGATGGGTCGCGATTTCATGGCGTTCTACGACTCGACGATGGCGCGCTTCTGGTGCGATCCAAAAATCACGGACGACCTCGTCAAAAAGCTCGATGGAAGCGGGTGGGGGAGGGTGCTCGCCGCGGCGGAGCTCGAGGCGCTGGGGTGCCGGTTTGCGGATGACTCATATGGCGAAGTGATCTTTCTCTGCGCGCCCGGGTATCTCATCGTCCCGAGCTACATGGGCAAAGAGCCGGTGGCCGCGATGCACGGCTATCATCCGCAAGATCCGTCCTCACGGGGTTGTTTTTTCAGCAACGATTCGAGCCGCCGGCTTCCGGAATCGATTCTCGATCTCAAGGACCTGTTGGTCACACACGTATTGGAGACGCGGTGATGGGAGAGGCAACCCGCGAGCTCGGACGAGCGATGTTCTGGAGCGTTCTCGCGCGAGCGGGGCGTTTCGGGCTGGGGTTGGCGAGCAGCATCATCATCGTCAGGGCTCTTGGAAAAAACGACTACGGCGTGTTGAGTCTGCTCCGCGTCGTGCTCGTCTTCGTGGGGATCATCGCCGGCGCGGGGATGGGACAGAGCCTGCTCAAGTTCCTCCCTCTGCTCAAGGTGGCGGGCGATCGGCAGAGCGCGAGGAGAATAGTGCGCTGGGTCATCGCGATTCAAATCGCGGTATGGGCGGTTCTTCTCGTGTTGAGCTATTTCCTCGCTGGGTGGTTCGAGTCGATGTTCTCGTTCAAGGGCGTCGGAACGATCCTCTGGATCGCCGTCGCGCTCGAGCTCTTCGAACTCGCTTTCAACCTCGTGAGCCAGGTCCTCAACGCCTATTACGACACGAAGCTTCTCGGCGCAGCGAACATCGTCGGACACGCCGTTTTGATCGCGTTCCTGCTGATCCTTCTTCCTGCGGGCTACGGTGTGGTCGGGGTATTTCTGGCGAGCGCGGCGGGAAACCTCGCGAGCACTCTGATGGTGACGAGGAAAGTAAAGTGGCATCTCGGAGCGGAGAGCTCGCGAGAGAAGCCGGGCGGGGTCGAATGGGCCCGTCTCTTCAGGTTTTCGCTCCCGTTCGCCGTCATCGGTGTGCTCAACGTCATCGTCTGGCGTCAATCGGAGACGATTTTTCTCGCCCACTTCCGCGGCGCGGCGGAAGCGGGTTTCTTCGATCTCGCGTACAGACTGCCGCAAACCGCTCTTGAGTTCATACCACTGACCGTGTGGCCGATCATCATGGCGGGCATGTCGGAAGCCTACGCGAAGGATCAAAGCAAACTGAACAAGGCGATCGACCGCTACTACCGGATGCTTTTTCTTCTGTCCGCCCCCGTGTGCGTCATCGGCATGACCCTGGGAGGGAGGGTGATTCCGATTCTGTACGGCGAGGCGATGTCGCCGGCGGCGATCCCCACGCAGCTCTTCTTCGTGATATTCCCCCTCTCGTTCCTCGGCACGCCGCTGAGCATGGCGCTTTATGTCATAGAGAAGAGCCACGCGAATTTGCTAGTATACACGGTGCTGGCGATCATCAACGTCGGGCTCGACTTGGTGTTGATCCCGCGTTTCGGCATCATCGGCGCGATGATCCCTGTGGGTCTCGCAATCGCCGCGTCGCCTTTGTTGTACCGGTACGTGCTTGCCAGATATGTTTCGGGCACTCGAATTCCGTTCGCGTTCATCGGGAGATGTTTTCTGGCATCGAGTCCCGTTTTGATCATGCTGCCGTTCGCGGGTCTCATCCGGGGCGTGCTCGAGCTGTGTTTGGCTGCGGTGGTGGCGTGTGCCCTCGTGGTGTTTACCGCGAAAAGGATGAAGCTCCTGGGCAAAGACGAACTGGACATGCTGGGGTCGGTGCCGATCCCGGCGGTGAATCGACTTCTCAAGCTTGTCAGCTGAAGGCGCCGGTCGGCGGTTGGGGAGGTATCTCGATGCATAGAGGGTACAAGATCAGCATCGTCATCCCGTGCTACAACGAGCAGGAAGGGGTCCAACACGTGATCCGTTCGCTCCCGCCGAGCGTGGACGAGATCGTGGTGGTGGACAACAACAGCACGGACCGGACGGCCGAGGTGGCGGCCGCTATGGGTGCAAAGGTGGTCTCCGAAAAACGAAAGGGTTACGGCGCCGCTTACAAAGCGGGGCTGCCGGCGGCCACGGGCGACATCACGGTGACGATGGACGGGGACGGCAGCTACCCTACGGATCAGATCGAAGAGGTCATCGATTACCTTGCCGACAACGATCTGGATTTCGTGTCGGCCTCGCGCTTTCCGCTTCAGAACCCGGAAGCGATGACATTTACGAACAAAATCGGCAATATGATCCTCACCGTGTCCATGCTTCTCCTGTTCGGGAAAAGCATCAGGGATTCGCAGTCGGGGATGTGGGTCTACCGGACCAGAATCTACCCGCTGCTCACGCTCACAAGCGACGGGATGCCGCTATCGGAGGAGATAAAGATCGAGGCGATCCGGTCGACAAAAATCCGGTTCGGCGAGTGTCACATCAAGTACCACCAGAGGATCGGTGACGTCAAACTCGAGAAATGGCGCGACGGTTTCAGAAACCTGCTGTTCCTCCTGAAGAAGAGGTTCCAATAGGGAGCCGTGTTGGCATACCGCTTCTGCCGGCCGTCGGGTTGGCGGCCCTCGGGCTCGTATCGTCGGGTCTTCTGGATCTCTTTTCTCCATTCGTCCGTTTTCTTGTCGTTTTTGCCCTTTTCTCCCTCCTCCCGGGCGAGCTGTTTCTCCGGCATGCGTTTCCATCGGGGCCGGTGGTCACGCGTCTGCCGCTCGCTCTGGCGAGCGGGATCAGCCTTTTCGCTGTTGCGACGTGGATTTGCTGGATGAGCAGCGTTTCATTCCGGACGTATCTCGGGGTCCTCCAGGTTGTGTGTGCGGGTCTGTTCGGTCTCTCGCTCTTACTGTCGTTTAGACGACGGCCACGGCCGGGAAGCGTGTGCGTCGCACGCGCGCAAAACGAAGGGAGAACGGTTGCGGTCGTCTGGCTCGCCGTCGCTCTCTCGATAGGGGTCTTTTTCTATGTGTGTCCGCCGGCGGTCAACGGTCAGGGCGATGCATTCGCTCACATCGGTTTTATCCGAAGCATCGTTTCGCAAGACACTCTCACACCCGAGGACGTGCTCGCCCGCCCCGTCCACGCCGGAGGAGAGGTGGAGAAGAACGATCCCAGGATGGGGACCCTCCACCGGCTTCTCGCGGCGATGACGGTGTTGGCGAATGTGGAGCCTGTCGAGCTTTGGAGACGTGTCCCCGTGGTGATGGGGCCGTTGGCGTTCTTGAGTTTTGCGGGTTTCGCGTCTGTGCTGCTTCCCGGGGCGGGATACGTCGCGTTCGCGCTCGTGCTTTTTCTGATGTTCCAGGGCGGAATCGGTAGGGAGGCACTCGGGACGATTGCGTACGGGCAGAATCTCTCTCTGATGTTCCTGTGGCTCTTCGTCGTGATCTCTCTGCGCTGCGCGCGGGAAGCCGGATCGAGGGGTCTGGTGCTTCTCGGGCTCATCGTGCTCGGCGGGTCGCTCGTGCACATCGGTGTCGCGATGCACTGCGCGCTGGCGTGGGTAGGGTTCCTGTTGTTCTACAGGGTGTTCGGGTTCACCCCCCGGCGAGTTCTTACCGTTGGCCTCGTCACGGCGGTCTGCGCCGGTCTCGCTGTTGTCTGGAAGATGGCGACCTCGTACGATGAGGGAAATATCCTCCACACTCACCCCCAGCGTCTTCTCTACTTCGTCGACATCGGGGACAGGTTTTTTATCCCGAGTCCCGCGGAGATCATACGAAAAAACGGTCTGTTGTTCTTGGTGGGGTTCCTTTTTGTTCCATTTTTGCCACTACTCAAAAGACACAGACGGTACGCCCTCATGAGCCTGGCGTTGAGCGTTCCCGCCGTCGTGACCTCGCTCAATCCTCTGGTGTGTCCGTTTCTCTACGGCAAAGTGCACTACCTCGTACACCGTTTCGTTCTCAACATCCCTTCGTTCGTCGTGACGTCACTCGTGATCGGCACGGTGATTTCGTGGGGAAGGGCCGGGAACATCTGGCGCAAGACCGTTGCCGCCGTCGCCCTCCTCCTGTGGGCACGTGTGTTTCTGATCGGGGCGGACGGGTGGTTCCGGGACGCCCGTTCCGTACAGTTTGACCGCGGTGCGCCCGTAATGTCCGCGGAGGTTGCGGGTGTGATCCGGTTCATCAACGACAAAACGCCGGACAAGAGCGTCGTGCTCACCGATGCGGTAACGAGTTACATGTTGAGCGCTTTTTCGCATGCGAAAGTCGTCACGGTTGCCGGCCTGCATGGGAGTCCGAACGACCGGTACCCGGTGGAACGGCTGTCGGCGGTCCAGACCGCGATGTCGCCCTACACGTCGCAGATCAGGACCCTCGATGTGATAGAGAAGTTCGATGTCGATTACGTGTTGATAAACGGAGCGTTCGAAGAGCCCTACCACGATTTTCTTGCCGACTGGGATCCGCGGTTCAAGACGATCCTCGAAGCGAAATTCGGGACATTCAAAGGAGTGTTCAAGCGCGTCTACCAGACGGACGAGATTCTCGTGTACAAGGTCGAGGGTACGTCGTTCGAGAGAATCTCGTGGGATCCGGTGGTTCCGTTCTTCGAGAAACCTCCGGTGGAGCTGCAACCCTGCGAGGGGTCCGGCGGTGCGGGAACGGTTCGTGTGACGGGGATGCGGATCGAGCCGAGGGAGGTGCTCCCCGGCGAAGAGATGCTCGCCACGGTCGCGTACCGGAGGCTCCGGGGTGCGCGGCCTTCGTTTCCGGTTGTGCTTCGTTTTCGTTTCGAGGACAAGAAGTATTTCGAAGCGGCGCGGGGTTACCCGGGGGACAAATACGTCCGTCGGTATCGCGAGCGAAGAGACGGGGTTTTCCGCCGATTCCGTATCGATCACAGACCCTTTGACGGCTACTTTCCGCCGGGAGAATGGCGGGAGAACGGCGACTGCTTCGAACAGTTCAAGATCCGCCTGCCGGTGGGTCTCGGGGAGACCGACTACGAGGTGCAGTGGCAGCTCGTCGAAGAACCGCTGCTGCCCAACTTCTCGATCCGCGATTTCTTGTTCAACGACGACTCATACGTCGGGACGCCGTGCACGAAAATCGAGGTGCGAAGACATGTCGTCCGGTGATGCGCCGCGAGGCCCGGCGGATTCGGCGATGAAAGGACACGGGTCACGGATCCGTGTGTGTTTTGCTGTGGACGCCTCCTATTCGGGCGGCGCCGAGCGGTACATCTCGCTTCTCGCCTCCGGGATCGATCGGGGCGTGTTCGAGCCTTTCGTGCTGGCAAAAACCGGCGCGCCTCTCGACCCGTGGTGTGAAAGGGTGGCGACAGGCGGCGTGGAAGTTGTTCGTGTTCCCATGGATTTGCCTTTTCGCCCTGCCCACGCTTTTCCCGTGGTGTCGCGTCTGTCCGCGATGGCGCCGCACATCGTTCACATCAATATGCCCGGTCCGTACAGCGGGCAAATGGGGCTTCTGGCTCCCCTGGCGAGAGCCGCGGCGGGCGCGCGCGTCGTCGTTACCGAGCACCTTCCCCGCGTGGAATACTTGTGGAAGCGGGCGCTGGTGAAAGGCGTTTCGTACCTCTATGTCGATCGTGTGCTGACGGTCTGTCGTTCGAATGTGCCGTTTCTTGTCGACCGTCAGCGGGTTCCGGAACACAAAATACGCGTTGTGTACAACGGGGTCCCCGCGGCATACGGATCCCGAAAAGATGAGTGGCGGGAAGCTGCCCGAAGCGAGCTCGGTCTCGACGACGAGACGGCGGGGATCGTCTTCGTCGGAAGTCTTATCGAACGAAAGGGCATGGGTGTTCTCCTCGATGCGTTGAGCGGGATTGGGCGCGGTGGGTGGCGGTTGTTCATCATCGGGTCCGGTGCCGACCAGCCGGTCTACGAGCGCGTCGTGAGGGATAAGGCCCTCGAGAAATCCGCGCGGTTCCTCGGCGATGTATCGGAGGACCAGGTCGAGCGGGTGCTCTGCGCGTCGGATCTTCTCGTTTCGCCGTCGTTCATGGAGGGGATGCCGTATGTTATTCTCGAAGCCATGGGGTGCGCGCGTCCCGTTGTGGCGTCCCGCATAGACGGGATTCCCGAGGCGGTTCCGGACGGCGACGCGGCGATCCTCGTCCCGCCGGGCGACTCGCCTGCGCTTCGTGCGGCGATCGAACGGCTCCTCGGCGACGCGACCTTGAGACAAACGCTGGGCGAAAACGGGCGTCGGCGATTCGAGCAGTTGTTCACGCTCGATCGGCACGTAAAACAGATGGAGTCCGTCTACCTCGATCTCGTCACCGGGCGCGGAACCACGACCGCGAGGAGAAGTCTTTGACCGAGGGCACCCGACCCAGGATACTGTTGATCAAACCGGTATTGCCGTATCCTCCCAACCAGGGGACGAGGGTGGCCTCGTTCGGTCTGATCAAATCGTTGAGACCCCAGTTCGATGTGACCGTTCTGGCGCGCGTCATCTCGCGCGAGGAAATTCTCAGCGCCCGTGAACTGGAGCAATGGTGCGCGCGTGTGATCACCGTGATGGCGCCGAACCGGAAGTCCATCGCGCATCGCATCATCTACAAGATCTTTTATCATCTCAAATCGCTCGCCCTGCAGCGGTCGCTCAAGAGTCTCTACGACTGCCCCGGCGCTTTTCTCCGCGCGGCCCGTGATCTGTCCAAAGAACGCTTCGACCTGGTCATCATCGAGTACTGGCAGCTCCAGCGGATGACCCGCTACTTCCCGCCGGATCGGTGCGTGCTGTTGACCCACGATATCGACCTGCTGGTGAACAGACAAATCGCGTTTCTCGAACGGAATCTCGTGCGGAAGTTTCATGCGATCCGGCGGTGGCTCGTCGAGCGACGAGAGGAAATCGCCGCGTACCGGGGATCCCCAAGAATCTGGACGCTCACCGAGCGGGACAAGGTGGCCGTCGAGAAGATCCGCCGAAAACCGGGCACGGTCGAGGTGTTGCCCGTCGGTGTGGATGTGGATTTGTTCGCGTCTTCGGGTGTGCGGAGGAACCGCGGCGAAGTGCTTTTTCTGGGCCATTTGGGCGCGTCGTTCAACCGGGACGCCCTGGAGTATTTCGCACGTGAAATCTACCCGAAGCTCGGGGAGGTAGACGGCCTTTGCGTCACCGTCGTTGGCGGGTATCTTCCCAGGTCCTTGGATTTTTTTGGGCTTCAACCGGGCGTTGAGGTTGTGGGGTCCGTGGGTGATGTAAGACCCTTCCTACACCGGGCCTCGTGTCTTGTGATCCCGCTTCGTTTCGGGGGGGGGCTACGGATTCGTGTTCTGGAGGCGATGTCGGCGGGGATCCCTGTCGTATGCAGCCCGGTGGCCATCGCTGGGATGCCCTTCGAGCCCGGAGAGGATTTCCTTCTCGCCGAGAGCCCCGATGGGTTCGCCGACGCCATCAAACGGGTTCTCGGCGACGAGGGCCTTTCGGCGGCGCTGTCGACCTCGGCAGGGCGCAAGGTGCGTGAGCGGTACGCTGCGAACGTTCAAGCGAGGCGTGTTATGGAACTCGTCAGGAGCCTCGTCTCGAACCCCGCCAGCGAATTCGGCCGGCCGAACGGCCCCTTCTAGGACCCAAAAAAACCACTGGAAATAAACCGCTTCGTGTGCTACAATAACATCCACGAGTCAGGGGATTTTCCTCTAGCCTTGGCAACGATTAGGGCACACAGCCGGTATGGGAAAAGTCCAAACTACATCTTCTCTGAACGGCTTCCCAACTAGAACCGAGTCCACGCGAGTTTCTCGTTTGAACTCGAAGATTCGGTCCGGCGTTTTCGTCTATCCATTTTGCGGTTTTGCGCCTTGCGCCTCGTGTCGCCCAACGCTTGGGTCCGGGGTCCGGGACGCGGCGGCGCCTTGACCGCGATAGTTCGAGGTCGGTTTGACGCTCAACCCCACACCTTGAGGATAGCAGCCGTGAGAAAAACCATCGCAGCTCTGGGATACATCGATGACAAGGTTATGCCTCCGTACATCTCCGAGTCGTCGCTCGACACAATCGAACGCGGCCTCGGCGTCCGATCTACATTGGATGTGGTGATAAAACGGACGATCGACATCGGGGTGTCGCTTTTCGTCCTTGTTTTCGGACTTCCGTTCCACTTTTTGCTGGGGCTGTTGATCAAGCTGACGTCCGAGGGGCCGATACTTTTCGTCCAGGACCGCGTCGGCGAGGTCGGCCAGCCGTTCAAAATGTACAAGTTTCGGACCATGATGAACGGGAACGACGACGAAGTGCACCGGAGCTTCGCGCGGGAGTTTATCAACGGCAAGGCGAACGGGGAGAGCGATTCCGACAAGAACGTGTTCAAGATCGTGGACGACCCCCGCGTCACCTCGATCGGCAAGTTTCTGCGCAAGACCAGTCTCGACGAGGTTCCCCAGTTTATCAACGTGTTCAAGGGGGATATGAGTCTGGTTGGCCCGCGCCCCCCACTGATCTACGAGTTGGACCACTACCAGGAGTGGCACAAACAGCGTCTCACGGTGAAACCCGGTCTGACCGGCTTGTGGCAGGTGAGCGGTCGAAGCACCGTGCCATTCGACGAGATGGTTGCGCTCGACCTCCACTACATCGAGAACTGGTCCCTTCTTCTGGACGTCAAAATCATCCTGAGAACAGTACCGGTGATGCTCTCCGGTTTTGGGGGCTACTAGCTCCAACTTGTGGTATACCTTGTGCTAGGCGTGGTATACTAGGCGGGCGTTGGGCAAGGCTCTAACCCGTTCCGGATAGGTACACGAGGAGGTAACTTGCTAAGAGTTGGTGTCGTTGGATGCGGTTATTGGGGACCGAACCTTGTGCGGAATTTCAGCTATCTGCGGGACTCGGAAGTTGTCGCTTGCGCGGACCTGGACGAGAAAAGGCTCGCCCACATGAAAATGTTGTACCCTCGCGTCGACACAACGCGGGACTACGAGGATCTCATGTCCACCCGTGACGTCGACGCGATCGTGGTTGCGACCCCTCCGAGCACTCACCTCGAGATCGCGATGAAGGCGTTGGAAGCGGGCAAGCACGTCTTCGTCGAGAAACCGCTCGCCACATCGGGCGCCGATTGCGAAGCGCTCATCGCGCGCGCCAAAGAGAATGGCGTCATCCTCATGGTGGGTCACACGTTCCTCTACACGGCGGCGGTGAACAAGATAAAAGACCTGGTCGAGTCCGGAGAGCTGGGGGATATCTTCTACATCAATACGACGCGCGTCAACTTGGGGATATTCCAGGATGACATCAACGTGCTGTGGGATCTGGCCCCCCACGACGTGTCGATTCTCAACTACATTCTCGGCAGCGCACCCGAGGAGGTCGCCGCGCAAGGGCATTCGTACATCCGGCAAAACATCGAGGACGTCGCGTTTCTGTATTTGAAGTACCCGGGGTCGATCATGGCGCACGTCCACGTGAGCTGGCTCAACCCCAACAAAATCCGCAAGACTACGGTTGTCGGGAGCAAGAAGATGCTTGTCTACGACGACGTGAGCTCGCTCGAAAAAATTCGGATTTACGACAAAGGTGTCACCGTGTTGCCGCACTACGACACGTTCGGAGAGTTTCAACTGTCGTACCGTTTCGGCGACATTTTTATCCCGAAACTCGACGACAGCGAACCGCTCAAAGTCGCCTGTCAGCATTTCATCGACTGTATCGAGGCGAAGGTCGAGCCTAGGAGCTCGGGTCAGCACGGCCTGGATGTCGTGAAGGTCATTGAAGCGGCGAACGAGTCGCTTTCCAACTCGGGCGCCATGGTGCCCTTTCACCGCGGGGCGGGCGCCTCGGCGCCGCGTCATCCTTCGAGATCCACCAAGAAGAAATAGAGGGACCCGTTGAACAAAGTCGGCGAAGTGATATTTGGGACTAACGCAAGGCTCGACGAGGGGGTGCTGGTCGGCTATTTGTCCCCGCGCGGCGGCGTCAGCCAGATTCTGCGAATCGGAAACGACGCGGTGATACGGTTCGGCACAGTGGTCTACGCGGGGTCGACGATCGGCGACCGGCTGGAGACGGGGCACAACGTGGTCATTCGCGAGGAAAACCAGATCGGGTCGCACTTTTCGATCTGGAACAGCTCGGTGATCGACTACGGGTGCAAGATCGGCGACAACGTCAAGATCCACTGCAACTGCTACATCGCACAGTTCACAACCATCGAAGACGATGTCTTTCTCGCCCCCGGCGTGACGATCGCCAACGACATACACCCCGGGTGCGGCGACTCGAGGGCTTGCATGCGCGGGCCCACGCTCAAGCGAGGCGTGCAGATCGGCGTCAATGCGACAATACTTCCGTACATCACGATCGGTGAGGGTTCACTGGTGGGTAGCGGCGCCGTCGTCACCTGTGATATTCCGCCGGGGTCCGTCGTCTACGGAAACCCCGCGCGGGTCCATGGATCGATTCACGATCTAAATTGTACCATGAAGATCCGCGACCGCGGGCCGTACGTTTGACGTTCCCGAATCCGTGAGAAAAATCCGAATCGCCTTTGTCGCTTCCACGCTGGACGTCGGCGGAGCGGAGAACGTTCTTTTCAACCTGATCACCCGTCTCCCCGGCGATAGGTACGAGACGGAAGTCCTGTTCCTCAAAGCCCCCGGCACCGTCGGACAGCGACTCATTCATCGAGGGGTTTCTCACACCGATTCGATCCAGCGCGGACGGACGGACCCGTCGGTTCTCACAAGACTCGTTTCCCATCTCAGGTCTTTCTCGCCGCAGATCCTCTTTTCGATCGATCACCACAACGCGATGTTCTGGGGGCGGCTCGCGTCTCTCGTTTCACGCGTCCCCCGAAGGGTGGTCGCTTCTCATTCGACGGGTCGTATGGAGAGCCGCCGGAGTTATACGCGTCTCGATCGGCTGCTCATGCGGTACACCGATGCGGTCGTAGCCCTGAGCTCGGCTCACGCGGCGTACCTCGAGAGTGTCGAAGGGGTTGACCCGCGGAAGATCGTGGTCATTGAGAACGGGATCGATACGGGTCTCTACGACGGTGTCGATGAAGAGGTCGTGACAAATCTCCGGGGCCAGCTTGGGATCGACGCCGGTGATCGCGTGGTGGTGATGGTGGCCTCGCTCCGCCCCGAAAAAGCCCACGAAGCGCTCCTCGAGGCGGCAAAGACCCTCGTCGCCGAGCGACCCGATACGGGGCTCAAGTTCCTCGTCGTGGGGGAGGGTCCTCGGCGCGGTATGATCGAGACCCTCCGTTCCCGGTTGGGGCTCGAAAACCACGTGTTCCTCCTCGGGGAGAGGGAGGATATCCCCGAGATCCTGAGGCTCTCGGACATCCTCGTTCTCCCATCCCACGCGGCGGTGGAAACGCTCCCGCTCGCCATCCTCGAAGCGATGGCAGCGGGGGTCTCCGTGGTGGCGAGCGCCGTCGGATCCGTTCCCGATATCATAGAAGACGGACGTACTGGCAAGCTCATTGCACCAGCCGATGCGGTTGGACTTTCCAAGGCGATCTGTCATATATTTGACAAACGCGAAGAAACTCAACAGATTATCAACAAAGCCAGGGAGACGGTTCGGACGCGGTACACGGTCGAGAGAATGGTCACCGGGTACGAGGAGCTTTTCGAACGTTTGGCCGACGCAAGGACGGGCAGCCATGGACAAAGTCGCATACCCCGCTGACGCCATCATCGCCGTCACCTACCGGTGCGACGCCCGGTGCCAGATGTGCAACATCTGGCAGATAGAGCCCCAAGAGCACCTCACCGTCGAAGACTACGCGAAAGTCCCGTCGACGCTCCGTGATGTCAACATCTCGGGGGGCGAGGCCTTCATGCGCAAGGACATCGTCGACATCGTGAAAGCGGTTCACGACAAATGCGACGGCCCCCGGATCGTCATCTCCACGAACGGTTTTCGGACCGAGCAGGTGGTCACAAGAATGGAAGCGCTCCGGAAGTCGATCCCGGATATCGGAATCGGGGTCTCGCTCGACGGGATCGGTGAAATACACGACAAGATCCGGGGGATCAAGAACGCGTACGACAAGACGCTCAAAACGCTCCAGGCGCTCAAAGAGAGGGAGTTCAAGAACGTCCGGATCGGGTTTACGGCAATGAACGACAACGCGCAGGAGATGAAAAAAGTGTACGATCTCGCGCAGTCGTTCGGTTTTCAGTTCACGACCGCTGTGGCGCAAAACTCCGAGATCTACTTCAGCACCCAAAAGAACGAGCAGGTCCAGGACGGCGTCCTCGCCGATGCTCTCGGCTATGTGATCAAGAAGGAGCTCCTCAGCTACCATCCGAAACGGTGGATGCGGGCGTACTTCGAATCGGGGACCCTCCTCTTCAACGAAGAAAAACGGCGGCTGCTCAAGTGCCGCGCCGGGATCGACTTCTTCTACCTGGCGCCCGAGGGTCTGGTGTACCCTTGCCTTACGATTCCATCTTCGATGGGGGATCTCAAAGGCCACACGTTCGAAGAGATCTGGCAAAGCGACACCGCCGACAAAGTGAGACGAGAGATCGACGGGTGCGAAAAGTGCTGGATGATCTGCACGGCGAGGTCGGCTCTCAAACAGCATTTGCCGACAGCTCTCACCTGGATCGCAAAGGAGAAGATCAAACGCCACCTGGGCAACTAGCCGCCCCCCGGTGCGCGAAGACCTCTGGAATGCACGTTCTTCACGTAAACAAGTTTTTCTACGAGAAGGGAGGCACCGAGAGGTATTTCTTTTCGGTGTCGCGTGCGTTGGAGAAAAGAGGTCACACGGTCAGCCACTTCTCGATGCGGCACCCCGATAACCTGGAGTCTCCCTTCGCCCCGTTTTTCGTGTCGGAAAAACGCTACTCCGGGCGGGGAGCGCGTCTCGATGACATCCCGGCGGGTCTCTCCTTCATACGATCCGGGGAAGCGGCGAGGAGCCTGAAGCGTCTCCTCGAGAAATCCAGACCGGATGTCGCGCACCTCCACAACATCTACCACCAGATCACGCCGTCGATCATTCCTGTTCTGAGACGGGCGGGAGTGCCCGTCGTGATGACCCTCCACGACTACAAGCTAATCTGTCCCAATTATTCGCTCTTCGACGGAACGGCATACTGCTACCGCTGCCGCGGGAGGCGGTTCTACCGCGCGGCGGCGACGCGGTGTCACGAAGGGTCGTTTGCGAAGAGCCTTCTTCTCTCCGTCGAGGCATACTGGCAGAAGCGCACACGGGTCTACGACGGCGTGCGCTTCTTTCTTGCGCCCAGCCGGTACATCCGGGACGCGTTTATCGCCGAGGGATTCTCCGCCGACCGTGTCGTCCATTTGGCGCCGTTCGTCCCCGAGGACGATCCGGCAATGGATTCTTCATCGGGGGCGTCCGTGCTCGATGCCCTTCCCAAGAAGTACATCGTATACTTCGGCAGGTTGAGCCCCGAAAAAGGTCTCGTCATGCTTCTTGATGCCGTTGCGCGTCTCATGCGCGTGCCGCTCGTCGTTTGCGGCGACGGTCCGCTTCGGAGCGCGCTCGAAGAGCGCGCACGCGAGGCAAAGAGCCGTGTGCAGTTCACGGGTTATCTCGAGAAACCCGTCCTCCGCGCGGTGGTCGGGCGAGCGAACGCCGTTGTTCTTCCGTCGGAGAGTCCCGAGAACGCGCCGTACACGGTGCTCGAGGCGATGGCGATGGGTGTCCCGGTCATCGTCTCGAACATGGGGGGGCTTCCCGAGCTGGTCGGGAGGGGAGGGGGAGTGGTGTTTACAGTGGGGGATGCTGCCGACCTCGCCGCTAAGATTTACGAGTTCTGGGAAGACGGGAGCCTCGCCGGCGAGATCGGTCGGTGCGGAAGACGCGTGGTGACCGAGCAGCTCACCGAGAAACGGCATATCGATGATCTCGTGTCAGTTTATGAGAAGGCCATCGGAGCGAACTGATCCCGCAGGGTGATACGGCATGGGCAGGAAACTCAAGATCGCCATGATTGGACAGAAGAGCATTCCTGCTCGTTTCGGCGGAATCGAGACGCACGTGGAACAATTGTCGACGCGTCTGGCGTCGAGGGGACACGACGTGTCCGTGTTTTGCCGGAACCGTTTCAGACCGAGCCCGCGCGAGATCGAAGGATCGGACGGTTTTCGTGTGAGCCCCGAGGGACTCACATACAAAGACGTGAGGCTCATCTACCGGCCAAGCATCCACACCAAACACCTTGATGCCGCCACCCACACGCTTCTGTGCGCGGTGGAATCCGCGTTCCGGAGATCCTTTGACATCGTTCACTTCCACGGGATCGGGCCGTCAGCCTTTGTCCCGGTGGCGCGATCGGGGCAGCACACGGTCGTTTCTACCGTCCACGCGCTCGACTGGCGGCAGGTCAAATGGGGGAAGTGGGCGAAAAGAGCCCTTCTGAAAGGCGAGCAAACGGGAATTCGATCGAGCGACGGCGTCATCGCCGTATCCCGTGCTCTGGTGGATTACATCGAAAAGCGCTACGGAGTTCGCGCGCGGTATATACCGAACGGGGCGAGTATTCTGCCGCCGAGACCCGTAGACCTCATTCGCGAGTGGGGGCTCCAGGGCAACGACTACATCCTCACCGTCGGACGGATCATACCCGACAGGGGACTGCACTACCTGATCGAGGCGTTCACGGGCGTGTCCACACCTCTGCGGCTCGTCATCGTGGGGAGCGAATCCCCCCGAACCGAATATGCGCGGCGTCTCGAGGCGATGGCCGATGATCGTGTGGTGTTCACGGGCGATCTCTATGGAGACGCGCTCGAGGAGCTGTATTCGAACTGCCGCTTCTACGTGTCGGCTTCCGAAGTCGAGGGGCTGCCGATCACGGTGTGCGAGGCGATGGCGTTCGGGAAGTGCGTTCTCCTGAGCGACATCCCTGAAAACGTCGAGGCGGGCGGGGATGTGGCCGTATATTTCAAGGCGCGTGACGTCAAGGGGTTGCGCGGCTCGCTTAAGGAACTGATGGAGGATGGTTCGGTGGTTGGGGCGCGGGGTGCGGAGGGCCGCCGGCGCGCTGAGACGTACTTCAACTGGGACCGCCTCGCCACGACCCTCGAGGACTACTACGCTGAGATCTTGGAAAAACGAAGCGGACGAGCACGATGAGGATTCCGCTTTTCGCCCGTCTGAGGCTCTGATACCTTTTTTTCCCTGTGGAGGGTTGTGATCCCCTGGGTCATCGGAGATTGTGTCATTACTCTCTTTTCTTTATGACTGTGTACAAGGAGTGGCTATGAAACTTCGGGTTTGGTTGAGCGTGTGTATTCGTTATCTGCTCGTGACCGCAATTTGTCTCGCTGCTTTCGGCTGCACGTCGGCGCGAAACACGCAGCCGGCCGCCAAGAAGAGCACGGAACCGTACCGTGTCGAGAAAGAAGGTACGATCCCTCCGCTTTCCCAAACGGATGTGCGAAAGAAAGCCGATCGCGAGGAAACGGTCGAGGAGCTTCCCGTATCCGACGAGCCTGTCAGCTCCGAAACCGTCGAACCCGCGACTCCGCCACCGGCGCCGACGCCGGCAACTCCGGCTCCTTCGACCTCGGGTGAATCGCCTCAGAAAACCATGGACGGGTACCGCATCCAGGTCTTCGCCACGGGGAGCGAGGCGGCGGCGCGAAGCGCCAAGGAAGCGGCTGAGGTCAAGGTCGGCGTGCCCGCGTATGTCGAGTTTGTCGACGGAATCTACAAAGTCCGTGTCGGCGATTGCCCCTCACGGGGAGAGGCGGAGACTCTTCTCAAAAGATGCCGTGACGCCGGCTATGGGGATGCATGGATCGTGTCCTGTCGAATTGTTATGCCTCAAAAGCAAACGGGCCCGTGACGTGTGCTTCGCTCTCCGGGTTGCGCGGTGGTGCATGCGTCAGTGTGCGTTCGCCGGAT
>Ga0315275_10000303_pt1 | contig 40645 bp, 32 predicted proteins | sample YL17G03_0_MG_FD_205557 | JGI IMG/M metagenome (GOLD analysis project Ga0315275, IMG submission 205557) | Sediment microbial communities from Yellowstone Lake, YNP, Wyoming, USA - YL17G03_0 | ecosystem: Environmental > Aquatic > Freshwater > Lake > Sediment | place: USA: Wyoming | collected... | reverse complement strand
CCCAAGTCTATAGAATATCACTGCATAATCCTGATACATGACCGTACCATTGTCTCTCGCAAATACTGATGCAAGCGCTGGTGTGTACAGGTCTGACGTGAGATGAAATGCGTGAATCCGGTCACAAAACCCCTTTAAAAATGTCTTACAACTGAGCAGTTCCACCATCTTTCCCAGTTGTTCCGGTTTTTCTTGCGCGAGTAAATCAAGATAGTCAGAATAGACATACTGGTTAAACGGATTGGAAAGAACAGCATGATACAATAGGCGTTCTGCCTCAGTCGTATTACCAAGGGATTTTTGTTTATAGCCGATGGTATAGAGCACCGGAGAGGTATTTTTATGCAGAAATTCGTACGTTTCAAGATCATTTTGTGTGATGGGAATCGTTTTATTGGTATTTCGCATAAGACAGCGTTCGAGTGCGAGTGCGCGGATGTGTTCGCAGGGAAATGATTTCCATACATTTGTCGCAAGTTGATCATAGAGCGCGACAAGAACCAGGATACAAAGAGCGATGTGTATGACGTGTGAGACCCATGTATCATGCTGGTTTTTCTGTTTCCTCTCCGATAGTACACCAGTTATAGCTCCAAGCATGGTCCAGACAAGGATGAGGGGAACAAAGAAATTGAGCGGAAAATCACCCATCCCATAGAGAATGATTGAGCAGATACTGACGAGGAGTGCACTGCAATACAGCTGGGTCTGTTTGGATTGTTTGTGTATGTTTTTCCGCCATATGCGTATGAGCACAACAAGAAAACCAATCAGTGGTACTGCTCCGAAGATGCCCACATCAACAAGTAATTCTAAGAGGAGATTATGGGAAAACAAAACGTAGTCAAGTGGTGCTTGTTGGAGCCGTAATGACTGAACAAAAAATGTTCCGGGACCGAAGCCCACGAGTGGGCGTTCTCGTATGGCAGTTATGGCCTGCGTCCAATAGGTACGTCTATCCGGAAGCGGATTTTGCAACTTTATGGTTGGGTTAAATAATGATATTTTCTGTGGAATTGACTGATAAGGAATACAAAAGATCCCAATGCCGACAATAAGAGCAACGCCAGCTACAAGGAGTTCTTTTCTACCTATGTGATGGTGTTTTTTGTATCTCACAATACCAATTCCAAGAAGGATAAGCAGTTCCGCTATAATAGCGGCTCTTGCTAATGAGAGGATACTTCCAATAAAAAATATGATTGAAAGAACGAAAAGATATGGTCGTTTTGTTTCGAGCCAGAGATAAACAATCGTTGCAAAAGAAAAAAGGATGGGGATAATCACAACATTATGGGCGTATTGTGCAGTCAACAGATTCATCTGATCAAATGTATAGAGATGGGGAAATAGGATGAGGAGCGTTGCAGATAGCATGGCAAAGAGGGAAAATCCAACGATACACGTTACTAACCGCGGGAGCATGTCAGTAGTTACATAACAATACCAGAGATAATAGACGATCCCACAACTGAGGTACCGAATCATGATATAGACGGAATATCCGATATCATCAGAAAAAACACTCCGTACCAGTGTGTAGAGTAAAAAACACACTCCCAGGAATATCTGAAGAGGGGGGAGCGACCGTTGTTTTTTCACACATCGTTGTATACAGAGAAAAAAAAGCATAACCGCGCACGGAAGGACGATGTCGATAGCTGTTTGTTGTCCGTCTCCCAGCCAAAGACACAGTGAAATAAAGATAAAGAAGCAAAAAATACTACGCTTCATATAGCTAGTATCTCATACACCATGGATAGACGGTACGGGCGGGTGAAGAGTTAGTGACATCCTTGGGTTTTTGAAGATGAATATTGGTTTGGACACGTGGTACTGTCGTAGCAACCCCAGTGAAGTGATATGTAATAATCTGCGTTACCTCCACAGCCGGGATCATTGGCTAAACCACCATTCTCGTCATATCTTCCTGAATGACCATTACCCGGATCACAGGTTGTACAGTTGATAACACCATATTGTTTTTCAATACCTCCGGAACAGTCGTGATCACCAGAGTCAGAATACCAACTTCCGTTACCGTGATAATAACTACCATCATTATCGTTACAGTCACTATTACTTCCTTGAGCGGCATCATTAATTTGTCCGGCGGTATAGGTGGTGACAGCTGCATCAGCTGATGCCAGACTTGCTTTCGTGGCCGTTGTACAGCTACTGGTGTTGAGACATGTTGTGTTGGCCCGAAGTCCGAGGGTTTCCGGATCAATATCCATATTTGCATAGCATTGGTCATGAGCGGCCCAGACCGTGGAGCCTGTGGTTGTACCATCGTTACAATCAGCACCGTTTGCGGCGTCCCGATATCCGGTTCCACACGTTGAACTTGTGCCGCAGACACTTATTACTCCACCAGTAGTATACGTGTCCATGTCAGCATCTGTGTAACATGAAGCGTTTACTTGCACGGCTGGGTTTGAGTCAAGACAATCTGCTTGATAGTGAATACCCACAGCATCCCGAGCAATGGTTCCTGCTGGACACGCAGTCGCTTGGTAGGTTTGTACAGCCGGATCGATAGATGATGGATATGTGTCTCCATCAACATCCGGTAAACAGATTTTTCCACCTTTGACGATTATTCCAGTCCCAATAAAAACAATGTAAGTAGGTGTCGCTGTTTTATTGATTTTATTTCCAGAACTAAATACAACTGTTTGAGCATTAGAAACTGTAAGGGTGTAGCCACTTGAAATAGTAATATCTCCATTGATAACACCTGTAACGGATCCTAAAAATGCACAATTTGTGTTAATGGTAACACCACCCGTTTGTCCGGGATTAGTGCAATCAAGTGCCTGTACGGAATACAAAGGAAATGATAAAAAGGCTATACAAAGAAGAAAAAAGAAGCCATATCGATATTTCATAGTATCTACCGTAAAGTAATTATCGGATTCGTAGAGCCACTTGCGCTTGTTGCCATAAGCTTTAAATCATAGGTATACAGGTAGGTATCTGAAACAGTCCAACGTGCTTCCCATTCTCCACTTGTTGGTGTTCCACTAACGAGGGAAAATACGAGATTTTGTACACCATGATCTGTTAATAATTCTCCGGTAAATGAGGTTATTGGCTCGGTATCGCTTGCGGAAATATGAAATACCTGAACAGTCCCTTTGGCTGGATCATATGGGTCAATATACCCACTACTCAATTGCGGTCCGGTTTTGCCACCGCTGATGGTAAATGGAATTTTTCCATGAGGAATTGGTTTCGGTGTTGGTGTTGGTGAAGGTGTTGGTGTTGGTTTCCCAACGCTCGCGAATTGTTTCACGTAGGTAGCACGATTGGCATAGAAATAGATTCCTCCTGAAACCATAACCGTAATTACCAGAAGGGCAACAATACCGGCCGGAGATACGACTTTATCAATGAAGTTTGATTTTTTTGTGGCAGACGGTCGTGATGGCATAGTATTTTCTATACTTCTTTTAGTGTACATGGTCCAAGTAGCCTGTCAAGGGAGGAAAGTGATGATTCTAATAGGAAAACGTAATGTCATATGTTCCTGGTGTTTCCAGCCGGACACCGACAAAAAATGGAAAGACAATGATAGCCTTGGTTTTTTTCCCATTCACCGTGACTGTCCAATTCGGATGATACGTTTGTTTGAGGACTACAACACAGGTGGGACAAGGAGCGGATATTTCAACACGCGTTTTGAAGATCATATCAGTATCAGATGACTGAGAGAGAATGATTGGCTGAACGTTCTTTTCCAGCGTAGGTGGATTTTCATAGATTGGTGGTTCGGCAAAGAGGTTATGAATTATGTTATCAGGAGTCATATAGGTAACCGGATCGGTCATACGAAATTGAGCAAGTGCAGATGTACTAAGGGTGTTTTTCATGGATAACTGGGGGAATATAAATTGTTTGTGATAATCCGATTGAATCCATAAGTGGATAAGGTTAATGATATCCGTTTTTTTACTGGAGACGATACTTGGCGCTGTGCCTACCCCGATATATCCATCAGTTGATGTTTCATAGAGGATCCATTCTTTTGTTTCTTTGAGAAGTTTCCAGAATGGTTGTGGTTTTTTTGTTGGTGGAGCGACAATATATTTGATATTGTACAGATTGTAATGAGATGGATTGTCTTCACTGAAAAATTGTTCCGTGTCAGAATTCATGCTCCATGTTTCAGGAAGCCATAATACGGTTGGAATCCCATACGTCGAAAGCTGCATATAGTAGGGGGTAGAGGCAATTTGAAATGCTTTTCCTTCATTTCCCCGAAGCGCATAGATTCGTCCCGGACGAGCCTTTTGACGTTCTTTGAGGGTTTCAAGAAGCAGGTCAAATGAGTCTTTGTTTTGTTGATACGCTTCATTTGCCCCTTGAATAAGCGTCGTGTTGTACGACGCATAGGAGATGGTTTGCTGAATGACAAATAGATAAAGAGAAATGCTTACAAGAATCGATAGAACGATTATTGTTTGGGCTGGTTCTATCTTTATTATGCGTTGAACAAATTTCGATATCTTGGTAATAATCCAAGAAATCCCTATTGGGATGAGAAACAGTCCTGCAAGGTGTACTCCGACGATGAATCGATGTTGATGAAATTCACTCATGCCGGGAATCATGTTAAGAAGTCCTCCCCACGTAGTGCGACCAAAAAATAATAAGAGGAATGAGAGAAAAAGGAATGCGATATGCGGAAAACCGTTTTGTATTGTTGCAAAAAGACCAATAAAAACAAGTATTGTAAACATTGGAAAGCGTCCAAAATCAAAGAGTGTGCCATTGACAAACATCGTGACAGCCTCTTTTGCTCCAAATGAATTAAATTTCCATACCGGATCCCAGACAGAGATATTATGAAAATTATTGTTTAGAAATGCAGGAACAATCCAGTATGACAAGATAAGCAGTGGTGGAATTGCAAGGAACACCGTTTGTTTTACGCCACGAATCAGTGATTCTATGATCTGTCTTTTCTCCTCTTTTTCCGCAACGATTATGATCGTTGGTGTAAGACAAATAATTGGGATTGCTAAAAATGTCATCATGCCAATACCAAGATGTCCCACGGTAGTAAGGACAAGAAATACGATAGAGCAAATATATAATTTCCGTGTGCTATCTTTTGTCCATTGGATGATGGAGGCAATTGCAAGGGGAAACCAAAAAAGTGCAAAGAGTTGGGATGAAAGCCCCCATCCACGCCACAAAAATGATGATTGATCAATGCCATAGAGTCCGTCTGTTGAAATTTGTGATGCAAAAAGCGCAGCAATACCAGCAGTCAGCCAGGGAAATTTGAGGATGCGGAAGGCAATAAATAACGAGAGAGGAAACAATGAAAGCAGAAGGTAGATATTCAGATGATAATACTGGAATAGCGAAAGAGAGCTACTGATAAAGGGAGACAACAAACGATAACTTCCTACCATGATGATTTGCGGAATATGACTGTAATAATAGGGCAGATTGTACCCTTGCGCCCAGTTGGGAACCCAGTGGTCGGATAACAATGCTAAATGACACCCCACTTCGCCAAGGCTTCGCGGGGCAAGCATGACAAATGAATTTGATTCTTTCGGTTTGCAAACGTGATTTGCATAGTCCCAGATTTGATTAGTTCGTTCAACAAGGGCAAATTGAAATGCGTTGTCGTTTGGATCGAGTCTTGTTGTTGGTTCAGCCTGGTAGAGCCGGAGGTTAAAACCGATGGAAAAAAGAAGAAAAATAATGGCGATAATTTTTTCAATTGTTTTCATACGTCATTTATGGTTTCAACACCGGATTGAGCCAATCGGCATGATCATCAATATTGCCGTTTCCAGAATCATTTACTACCAACCTAAGATAGGTAACTTCGGTGATGTCCACTTCTATATGTTTGGGATAGTCAAAACGCTTCATAAGAGGCGATTGAAACAGCAGTTTGTTATCTCCATATATTTCAAATACCACACTTGCTTGGTTTCCTGCTTCGGTATCAATGCCGTAATCTGTAGCAAATTTCGTAAACCGTTTCCCGATATGGTAGATAATGTTGCTGTTTGCATGCGTACCAAGACCAGTTGGATAGAAAAAATATTGTGTTGAGAGCCTGTCCCATGTTTTCCATTCCTCAGCTTTTGCATTGACCGGCATGTTGATGGAAAGCCGTCCGTATTGCTGCTCGGCGTGTATTGGAGAGAGTTTCGTAAGAAATATTGGTTTTTTGAGAAACAGTGAGGTATTGAGACCAAGGATAGCTAAAAGTATGACACCACCATAGACAATTAGATATGAACACCGGGTAATGAGAAACCCGATGTATCCAAGTGTAAGTAGCACTGAGATGGGAATGGTCCATGAAGGAGTATTGAGAAAGAGAAGCGCTTGGATTCCATTTTTTGGATAGTTTGCAATAAAAGCTGTATGGAGATTGAGAAAGTACAAGAGCGTTAATAAAATGTACCCAATAACGGTATTTTGGAATACGGCAGTAGTCCAGAAATGTTTTCTATCTTTGATCGTCAGACATTCGTTCACAAACAATAAAATCCAGAATAATCCAAACACGAATGCGGGAAATAGATATCGATCATGAGACTCTGTTTGGAAAAAGAAAAACGCACCGACAACCAGTGTGAGAGATAAAAAGAACGATGAAGCGCCTTTTTTCAGTTGATTGACAACAGTTAACAGATATGTGCTTGCAAAAAGAATAAGCCCCATGGTTTTGGCATTAATAATTCCGACAGTGAGTATTTTGTCTGATACTCCCATGCCGTTTCCTTTTGCTATTATCCACCAGATGTTGTAGCTGTTGAGGGACAAATACGGGAAGTAGTCATAATTAACCGTAAGAGATGTAATCACGCGTGCCATGTTGCCGGAGAGAAGGAACTCAATGTTGAGAAGAAAAAACAGGAGCGTTGATCCGGCAATTGCTTTGACAAGTCCAGCAAATCCGACAAGTTGCCAGATGAAAAGAAAAAAGAGCGGACCATAGATCATGTTTTGGAGTTTTGTCATCAGGGCAACCATATAGATTGCTCCGGCAAGAAACGGTTTCTTTGTAAGCACCATAACTACTGCGCAAAGAAACAAGAACACACCTAAGCTATCTACCTGTCCCCAGACAGCTGAGTCAAAAATTGAGATGGGGGAGAAAAGATACAAAGAAACAAGAATTATTGACCATACAGTAGTAGGATTTTTTTGGCTTGTATTGACGCCATTTCTAGAATCAAGGCTTAGCCTTGAAAACCAGAGGAGTATTCCAGCAATACCAAGGTCAGCAAGTATCGCAGGAAGCTTCATGAGGGTTAAAAACAGGAGATTGGTATTACTCCAAAACTCGTTATAGTTATGCGGATTTGTAAACAGACTGTAGATACCGGTAACGATCCATAAGAGATAGGCAAATGGAGTGGGATAGTTATTGTTTGTATTAAACATGCTCCAGACAATGTCATGATCATATGGCGCCAGTCCCCAGGATTTCCAAAAGGACATATCTGCTTCAAATCCCGGGTTTGGAACAAAGACCATCCGAATGAGAAACCCGGTGAGGAAAAGAAAAGGAAAAATCCATTTATTATATTTCATATTACTTTCCCGTATACGTTACTCCTCCGGGAAGTATGACAGTACTTTGCATATTTGCTGTATTGGTGTAACTGGCAACAATGGCAATACAAAGAATGACAATGATTCCAATGCTAACAAGAGGAAAAAGAGGAATAAGTTGATCAAGATTTTTGTTTGTTTTCATTGACCGTACAGTAGCAAGTTTTTGGTGCGCGCGCAAGTGATTTATTTGATAGCATGGAACTATGCGAACAATATGGAGTCGATGTATTGTTTTTTTTCATTCACCTGACACATGGGTCTTTTTGCTGTTTTCTCTTGTAACATTTCTTAGTGTTTTTGGTCCTCTGTTGTATCTGTTTTTTACTGCTCCCAACGGTACAACATACCGTTTTGCTGATGGATTCACTGATGATTATTATCAATATCTATCGAAAATTAAAGACGGGATGATGGGAGTTCCGTATTATTTCAATCGGTATACGGATATTGTGCAACCACCAACCTTCGGCCACGCATTTTTCCCCATGATCGGTTTATTAGGTGCATTGTTAGGGATGCAGCGTCCTGATATTGTGTATCTTGCAGCACGGATCGTTGCACTTCTCTTACTCTTTGTTACATATATAGCTGTGGTTCGCACATACCTGTCATCGTTCACCCATCGGATTGTTGCCTATATATTTTTTTTCACGAGCACAAGTCTGTATAGTCTGAGTCAGACCGAAAGGGGGCTTCGGGCAATTGAACCGATTGTATTTTCCAGCTATTATAATGCGCTGCAAAAGTTTTCCGGTCCGCCGCAGCACCTTATCGCCGCAGCACTGCTTCTATCAGTCGTACTATTTTTTACTACGAATACCTTTCCGTGGCGGAAGTATGTTGGACTATCCATATGTGCAGTTATTATCGGTATGTTGCACCCGATTGTTGCATTGGCAGGGGTGCTATCAATTCTTTTTATGTGGGGAGTGGTTTTTCTTTTTAATAAACAAGACGCACAGCGTCTTGTTGTACCGGTGTGTGTGTTTTCGATCATGAGCGCGTTACCGATAGGGTATTATGCCTATCTATTTTCACATATTCCTCCTTGGACGACGTGGAATACGTTGATTTTCCAATACAATTATCAAGTTAATTTTTTTGGATTTCTGAGAGCGAACGGATTTTTCTTGCCGTTTCTTGTATTTTTTGTGTTGGTATTTCGGAAACACCCACGGGTAGCCGCGTTTTTAATAAGTTGGGGCGTTATTGTTCCGGTAGTATTATTTCCGTTTGCATACGAAGGAAAAGGAATAACGCTTCCCAGGTTATTGCAGATACAGCAATATATCCCACTTTCCATTCTGTCGGCTATGGGTGTAAGCCTGTTTCTTGCTCGGTTTAAAAAAACGTGGCAAACCATAAGTATCACTCTTCTTTGTGCAAGCGCAGTATGTTTTGCTGCAGTGCCGTGGAAAATGACAATCGAAGATTCTTTTTTCTGGAAACAATATACCTATTTCAATGTGTTTATTCCAAACGATGTTCTTTCGGCATTTGAGTATTTGGACTCCGGTACACCTAAAGAGAGTGTCGTATTCGGAGGTGATTTAATTAGCTCTATGATTCCGGCGTTTACTCATAACCGAGTGGTTATCGGTCGTGGTGACGTAGTAGACGATTACCCGGAAAGAATACAGGGCATGCAGGATTTTTTCCAGCTCCACCTACCGCCTGACGCTATGAAACGTTATATTGACCGGTATCACGTGACGTATATTCTTTTTGGTATCGACGGACCCAATTTTACCGCTCCGTTTACCGATTTTTCATATCTCCGGTCAGTTTTTAGAAGCGGGAATATCGATGTCGTTCAGGTAATCCGGTGACGGTGGTTGAGATAAGAGGGGAAAAAGGGGTAGTATCTTCGTATGAAGATGTAGTATAAACAATATATGCGGACATGGTGGATCATTTGTATTCTTTCAATTGTGCTATTCTCTTTTGCTCCCACGTTCTATGAACTGAAGCGTAGCAGTGATCTACCACCAAACCGCGCCTTTGAGCTTGTCCATAACTACATCACGGACTACAACTTTTACCTTTCCCGCATCCGGGAAGGATGGGACGGTCGGTGGACTGTGGTGGAACGGTATACCAATGAGTCTCATGCCGGATCGCTCATTCAGGAATTTTATTTGCTTTTGGGAAAAGCAGGAAGAATAATTCCGGAACCGACCATGGCGGTAACGTATGTGTATTATGTTGCGTGCTTCGTCGCCTCTGTTCTATTGCTGTCTCTTACGGTTTGGGCTGCAACACGTCTTTTCCCTGTCTTTTTTTGGAGTTTGTTGGCATTTCTTCTAGCTGTTTTTGCATGCGGTTGGCCGATCATTGTCCCGGTTGGTGCGTCATGGCGATTTGGCGGATATATGGCTTGGTTTACCATCATGGATATATTACAGCGGGTTAGTTTTTTGCCGCATGTGTTGGTTGGACAAGCACTTGTGCTGTTTTTAGTGATTGCCGGAAATGATGCAAAAACCTTGCAGAAAAAAGGGAATTGGATATTTCTTGGATTGCTTTCGCTTATCCTCGGTATGATTTTCCCTCCAGGACTTATGTTTATTGGCGTTTCTTATGGTATTGCGCTTTGTGTTGAGGCGGTATGGAGGTGGAGAGAGTACACAAAACAGAAATCATGGCAGAGATGGTGGACGGATAGTGTCATGCCTCGGGTAGTGATTGGACTTATCAGTCTCCCGGCACTTCTCTATTATTATGCGATTCTTACCATCTATCCATGGAAGCGGCTCGTTGATTTTGATCAGTTACACCCGTTGACTGTTTCTGTTGTTGAATATATGAAAGCGCTTGGTCCGGTATTCCCCCTTGGAGTCATTGGACTAGTTGTAGCTATGTGGAAGAAAGAACGATTGTTTATAGGCATTATCTCCTGGGTACTTGCGTGGATGCTGTTATTTTGGGTATTTTCGTTTGTCCCCCAACAATCCCCACTTCGGTTTGCTGAAATGACGCCTCACATACCACTTGCTTTTCTTACCATATATGTAAGTTGGTCATTGATTGGATATGCAAAAAAACACTCAGGTTTGGTCTATGTGGGAATCATTGCGTATGCCATACCGTTTCTTTATATTATTGTCGGCATCGGAGTTATGTATTCATCGTGGCTTTGGCACAGAGACTTTATTAATCAAAAAGTTAGTGCAGGGTGGCCAATGATTACCATGGATAACTATATCGTGTATCCGACAAAAGGGTTTATTGAGGGAATCTCGTATATCAATTACGAGACAGCAGCTGACAGCATCATACTATCTGATTTGACAACCGGTAACTATATCCCGGCACGAACAGGAAGACGTGTCTATGTAGGACACGATGCTTCGGTAAATAAAGAAACAAAATTGGATATTCTATATCAATTTTACCGGGGAGAAATGAAAGAACAAGATGCGTATATCTGGCTGAAGAACGCGGGTATTTCATACGTTTTTTGGGGTCCACAGGAAAAACAAAACGGAGATTATGCGCAAATCAGCACAACATATCCGTTTCTGCGTCAAGTATTTGGTAATACAGAGGTTACGATATATCAACTTCCATGAGAATAAATTGTGCGGTATGCGGTAAGCATGATGTAACACATCTGTATACTGTCGGAACACGGCACATTGTGCGGTGCAACCATGATGGGCTGGTGTATGTGGATCCTCAACCATCCGACGCAACCTTAAACCGTTGGTACAATGAGGGGTATTTTACAGATACCAAGCGTCAACATGACGATTATCTTGGGTATTATGCGTATCTTGACGAGAAACCACTTCTTCTTTCGTATTTCAAAAAGAAAATTGCGTCTATAGAAAAAATTATTCCGCAAGGAACCCTGTTGGAAGTCGGATGCGGGTATGGGTTTTTTCTTGAGGCAGCACAAGGGACAAACTTTGCAGTTACCGGTATTGATATTGCCCGGGATGCCGTGTCGTATGCGAAACAGCATGGGGGGAATGCCCGGGTACTATCGTTGACACCTGATTCATTTTCGAAAAACACGTTTGATGGGGTTGTGGCATTTCAGCTGATTGAACACCTCCGTAATCCATCAACATTTCTCCGCACAGCATATACTATTACGAGACCCGGAGGAATGGTATTGTTCACCACTCCGAATGAAGGCGGGTATTTGAAACAATTGCTTGGAATTCGGTGGTTGGGATTTAGGCATCGGGAACATCTGTATTTCTTTTCTCCAAAAACAATCACAGCTCTTCTTACCAAAGCGGGGTTTACGGATATTCAGACGGTTGGTGACGAAATCCGGTTCTATCCAATACGGTTTCTTCTTAACGGCGCTCCAAATTACGTTCGTGCCCGTTGGCTAATAACCTGTATCATCCTGATGAAAAAGGTTTTGAGTTTTATTGGCTGTTTGGATATGATGGTGCCGCTTCCCTTAAACACACTCGTTATAACAGCCCGTAAACCGAAGGAAAAATAATATATGGAATCATGTTTGCTGTGCGGATCACCACAGTATCGCATCATAAAAAAAGAAGCCAACGGCCGAACAATCGGGATGTGTACATCGTGTCATTTCGTACAAGTGTATCCGCATGTGATACAACGGGACTACGAAGCAGTCCATTTTGATGATTGGGAGCATGATAATCCGTATATTTCTCAAATTGAAGCGCATAAACAGTATTTCCGGACGCTTCTTAGGTATCTTCACCCGTTTTTCAAACGTTCACAGATAACACTTTTAGATGTTGGCTGTGCAATCGGCGCACTCCTAATGGTAGCCAAAGAACAGGGTATAGATGCAGAAGGAATAGATATTGCAAAATCTGCTGTTTCCTATGCCAAAAAGCTTCATTTGCCAGTGTCACAAGATACCTGTTTGACCTGGTTTAGAAAAAAACAATATAAAAATCATTACGATATCATTACTGCTCTTGAGGTTATTGAACATGAAGAAAATCCTTTGCATATGATGCAAATAATATACAAAATGCTTCGTCCGGGAGGAATAGTCGTACTAACAACACCGAATTTTAATACGCTATTTCGGATAATTATGGGGAATAATTGGGTGGGATATCAGCATCAAGAGCATTTATGGTTTTTTACTCCGGATACCATAACACAACTACTTCAACAAACAGGATTCTCCGATATACACGTTCGACGTGATTTTTACCGTCCATACAGCGTATCCTATATGTTCCGGAGATTAGGTGATTATGTTCCGCTCGTTCGTCCCATGACAACATTGATCGCATCAGTAACTAAACAAGTGTCGTTTTCCATTCCGTTTAATCCGTGGGGAGATATGCTCATTACGGCAAAAAAATAAGTTGCCAAATCTTCCAGGTCAGCTTGCGGTTTTTATGGAGCATTTTTATTTCCTGTATACCCCTGGTTATCCAGAATGCCAGGATCATGGTGGCAATAGGTATGATAATTGCATTCAGGCGGCTCCATTCCTCATAAATGAGCGCGGCATGAAACATCGTTTGTAGTGCAATAATAATGGAGCCCACAATAACAGCTTCGTGTATACGGGTCCGCGATCGATAATATAGTACACATGCAAACGGGACAAGAAGTATGATTAGGACAATGCCTAGGTTGATACCAGTAGCGTATTTATATAGAGCTACAAATTCAACAGGAAGGTGTTCGATATATTTTATCACCTGCAGATATGCCGATTGATTAAACAGACTAGCGGGATATCGATAGACTGCCTGTTTAACAAATGCAGGGATATTATTTTGTAGTACGAGTCGTGTGAACAGTTGTAAGTCATTCATTCGTTCAGTGCTTTGATAGATGTCGTCACTTCCGATAGTGTCAATTAATCTGAATGGATTGGGCACGCCATTTAATTGTCTATATCTTGTGACGGCAGTAAAATAAAATGGGACAGAAGCCCCCTTTGAAATGTCCATATCGGATAGTAGAATATTGCCAAGTTGAGCAATATCTGCTGCACGCTGGATTCCGCGATACCCATGAAACACGATATTTCCCATCTGATAGAGGAACGGAACAGCTAAAATAATTGCCATACATATTCCCAATTGAATCTTTTCCCGTATTGGTCTGCCTATCATACGAAATAATAATGGTATGAATGGAATGATTATTGTTGCGGGACGGACGAGCATCATGATGATGCCCGAGAGTGTCAAACCGATCAGCCATATGACAGAAGGTTTTGCGTAGGTATGTATCCAGAAATACAAAAACAGCATGACCATAAAAATTGCCAGTGATTCCGTCATAATGAACCGTTCCCACTGGAAAAGAAGCGGATTAATTGCTACGGCAATACCGACACAAACGAATACCCATGGCGATACCTTGAGAGATCGAAGGATGAGAAGAACAAGGAGTACGGTTCCAATTCCAAGTATTTGTTGTAGTAGCACTACACCATCAAGCGATCCGAACTGACGGAGCATAAAGCCAACAATCATCGGATAGATTGGTGTCCGGAATTCGTTAATGATTGTTGATAGCGTTGGGTGGTCAATGATTTGGTTTCCGATCGTTATATATCCATAGCTATCAGCTGTTAGGATTGGTGTTGGTACGATTTGTACATACTGCCATCGGACAACAATCGCTACAGCAATGACAATAGCGACATGTATTAAAGAAATGCGTGTATGAGTAGACATAGTGGAGGATATATAGTACATTATATCGCAATGCGACCAACAACGACACTCATTATTTTGACGAGAAATGAAATAACCGGTGTTCGTGATGTTTTATCCAAAATCCCGCGGTTAAAAAATAGTGAATGTTTTGCCGTTGATTTTCATTCAACTGACGGAACCGTGGATTATTTGATATCTCATCATATTACGGTACTGAAACAGAAGAAGCCGGGTCGTTCGGAGGCGTTTCGCATAGGGGCGCGCAGCGCAAAAGGGAAATACCTTATTTTTTTTAGTCCGGATGGGAATGAAGATCCAAGTGATATTCCAAAGCTCATTGATGTTCTTGATGCCGGTGCGGATTTAGCTATTGCATCCCGATTCATGAAGGGATCGCGCAATGAAGAAGATGATAAATGTATTAAACTCCGAAAGTGGGTAAATCAATTGTTCACACTATTCGTAAATTGGTGCTTCGGCGGGTCATTGACGGATTCTATTAATGGGTACCGTGCGATAAAAAAGCAATCGTTTGACCAACTTCATTTAGACGCAGAGGGGTTTGCTATTGAATTTCAAATGACTATGCGAGCACTAAAAGCCGGTATGAAGATACGTGAATTTCCAACAAAGGAAGGAAACAGGATCGGTGGAGTAAGCACATCGTACGCAATGCCTACCGGATTTCAATTCATCCGCGTCTTTTTGCGGGAGGTATGGATTGGCAGAACGTTCATGAAAAAATTATAATACGGTACCGTCATCTACCCAAACGGCTACATCGATATGAAACCTTTTTTTAGCATTATCATTCCGTATCACAATTCAGTTGATACCATTGGTCCGCTTCTGGATTCTATTTATCATTCAAAAAACGCTCCGTCAGTTGAAATTATCATTGTGGATGATGCTTCAGAAAAACGCTATCAAGTCTCAACCGTTTCATACAAAACCGTCAAAAGAATTCCCGTTGGCGTCATCACATTCCGCAAGAATCAGGGTCCGGCAATTGCCCGGAACCGCGGAGTGCTCCGTGCAAAAGGGGAATACGTCATTTTTTTAGACGGTGACGTGAAACTCTTTCCTGATGCACTCCATAACCTTTGGAAGATATATGCTGATGATCCGGATATCCATGCAGTGACCGGTGTGTGGTCAAAAGAACAAAAATCAACCAAGTTTTTTCCGAATTTTAAAGCACTTCGTGATTGGAGTTATTGGATCAATGAACGGGAAAGCGGCCATTATTATTATTTGTTTTCTACACGGATTGCATCCATACGCCGCGAAATATTTCTGCGCCTTGGCGGGTTCGACGAGTCGTACGCAGGACCGCTCATTGAAGATATTGCATTTACCTATAAAATCGCAACCCGGTATGCTGTGATATTTGACCCGAACGTCCGCGTGTATCACGAGTTTGAAGATTTTTTGCCGATAGCGAAAAAATATTTTTTGCGGGCATACTACTGGGTACTCCTGTTTGAAAAGCGCAAAAAATTCGATCCGGTAGCGACCACCTGGAAAGAAGCGGTGACCGGAATTACCGGGGCCGGAACAGTTGCACTCTGTTTCTGTTTTCTTATAAGTGTATTCATCCCGTTCCCCTCGTTACGGGCTGTATTCGGAAGCGCATTCACCTTTATTACGCTCATACATGTGTACCTTGTGAGAAAATTCTTACGGTTTGTGTATCAGGAGAAGGGAATAGTATTTGCCGTAAAGAGCTTTTTCATGGGACTACTCCTGTACTGTTTCATTACAGCAGGAGGCATGTGGTCAAAAATTAGCCCCCCGAAAAAATAAGAGATGACTTCGCTCCTGCGTATCTATAGATTTCTCTGATACACCGTTGCGGTAGGAGTTGAAAATACAGGAGTTAAGAATGGATACGCTTGTTCAAATGCTTCTTTTGATCCGTCCATATCCGTAAATACTACATAGGTTACCCGTTCCCGGGTAAGCCACTCTTTTGCAGCTGCCTCGTCCATGGAAAGGGCAAACAGTGCCAGGGAATTTGAAATTTTTTCCTCCGAATGGATGGTCAACAGCGGATGACCTGAAACACTGACATGACCGGACAATGCAGGGATGAGATAATTGGTGAGCGTTTCCGGGTTTCCGAGCGCAACGGTCGTGTATGGCGATTGGTTTTTGAGAAACGTATACGCTGCCATCGTTGTTGTCGGAATATAATTCACAGGAGTGATTGGTGCGCGGGGATTGATTTTTTGCTGTATTTCCCACACAATTGTGGGGGCAACAGCCAAAAGAAACAGTGCGACACAGAGGGCTTCCACGAGAGATTTTTTTGCGTTCAAACGTTTGGAAATCCATGTCGAAACGACGTCAACACCAACTGTTCCAAACCATGCAAGAAATAGGATGGTTCCCGGAAACACTACTCTGACATTGGTAATACCAATTGCCTGATCAATACCGGGAAACCGGAAGAGGAAATACCCACCGATAACAAGCAAGAATCCGGTTATTCCCAACGGAGTCCGTTTTTTAACTGCATTCCACATGCCAATTGCGGCAAATGGAACAATTGGACCGATGGATAGGAGTAAAAATGAAGTAGTGGTAAGGGTTTGCGTTGCCTTTTCCCAGAGCCGTAGCTGTATATGCGGTTCTCCTTGAAACGCAAGAACCATGACAATAAAAGGTACGAGAAATCCTATGGAAATAGCAACGATAGCGTTCCAAGGTTTTCTTTTTTCAAACAGCACCATGGTAACAACATATGCTCCCGTGAGCATTCCTACCATAATAGGTTGTAGGAAGGTTAATAGGGCAGTACAGAAAAGCAAGAAGCCATTCCGTAGCAACGGTCGAAGCCGTTGTTTCTCATTAAACAGCAGTGTCAGTATTGCCATAAAAAGAAGTGTTTGGATACTATGATGGGGAAGGGTAATAAGACGGTTAAACATCAAATGAGGGGTACTCCATAATTCAAACGGCCAATATGGATAAGGAGCAGTTGGTGGTAATCGATTCAGTACTGAAGTAGAGAATACGAAAAAGAGAAATGCGATGAGTGCAGGACGACTCCTTTGAAATACGCGTTTGTAAAAAAGATAACTGCATATAAGCATGAGAAAAACAAGAACACAAGCACTACCATTAAACAGGAGTATTGGAGGAATATTGGTTATTCTACTGATATGTCCCAGTAAGATATTCATCCAATACGCCGGAACTGCAACTGTTTTTTCAGTGGTATAGAGATCCTGCGTCAACCACAGACCGTTGACTCCCTGCATGACCTGGCTCATATACGCAAAATAATCCTGGTAATAGTGAGTCACTCCGAGGTACGTCATTCCCGGCGGAGTATTGATGATCCCGGTAAGAAACGTACTGTTGGTAATTACTGAAAGAGGAATGCTAATGAGAATAACAAGAATCAGTTCCATGGTATTATTGTATCAGATGAAATATCGCGCTTCATATATCGTTCCCTGTGTTGTCGGCGTGATGGCAATAGGCCTGACAGTGTGGATGTGGCAGCTCAAAATACAACTGGGGATTCATCGGTATTTTGAGATTGATGAACTAGCATATCTGTATTGGGCAACCCACATACAGATGGGGTTAAAACCGTATATTGATTTTCTTTTTTATCCGGCTCCGGGTTTTTTTATACTCCTTGTGCCTATTGTTTCAGCGTTTCAGGGAATAGCAGTATTTGCTGCTAGCCGCGGTGCCATGCTTGTGGTATTTGCATCATTATCCATCGCGCTCATGCTTCTGTTTTGGGAATTACGCCGATCATGGATTGCGATACTTATTCCCTTGGTATTGGTTTTTTTACCTCTTCCGTCAGATAAATTTATCGAAATTCGACCGGATACGCTGGCAATGACGCTCTTTATCTTTGGTCTTTGGTTACAGATGCGGCACATGAATGGGAAACAGAATACATCACTTGTAGCCGGACTATTGTACGGGGCTTCTGTAGCAGTATCGCAAAAAATGGCAATGACTGTCGGGATAGCGCTTCTTGGAGGCGTATGTTGGACGATAGTTCAAAAACAATCTTGGCGCATGGTCAAAGGAATAACGAGCGGAATTGGTGTAGTGGGTGCCGGAGTATTGTTCTATTTGTTTTCTCTAGGAAATTTCCCTATGATATGGTACTCTTTAACGAAATTTTCATTTGAAGCAAGCAGTCTCGGAAAAATTTTTCCCATTCCGCCGCAATTCTTTTTCATCCCAAATGATGTAGTGTATGGTACCGGAGGACTGCATATCGGCTACATTGCAAATCTTGCGCTGTGGATTATTGGTTTGTGCATGGCGGCAGTTCGTCTGTTCTCTCCATATGCAATATCAGGCAAAAAAGGTGTTTGGCAAGAGGTCACACTGACGCTGGTATTTTATTGTTCATTTCTTCTTTTTTGTTACGTATTACCAATGAAACACGCGCAATATTTGATTCCACCGGCTATCTTTATCGTTTTTTATGCGGTTGACGGGATAGGGGAGATATGGAGGTATCTCAAACGTACAATAGGCGGGCACGTCCTGTTTCTTATTCTTTGTAGCTTAGCGTTTTACTTTTTTTGGCGCGGATACAGTCTGGTTACGATGCCTAAACTCTATTGGACAAACGAAAACGATATGCAAAAAGTAAAAACACTATGGAAGAATATTCCATTAACAGAGCCGATTTTTGATATGGTAGGGTTGACGATGCGTTATCCGCAACCATATATCGCGCCGGTCTATCCGATAGGCCAGATGGCTCCCGTTATCACGTATCGTCTTCCGCCGCTTGTTGCATCTTTGGTATCGACGGACACTAAATTTATTTATTCAGGGACACCCGAACGGTTTTCAACACTATCCAATGAAGATCAGCTCTATATAAAGGAACGATTTACACCGGTTGGAGACAACACATTGTGGGTAAGAAATGATATTGTCGCATCGCGCGATTGGCTAGAATATGATATAACAGGCCAGTAATACGAAATGCTTTATATGAACATTCGTCTTCCATCTCTTTCTATTCTTATTCCTGCTTACAAAGATGAAGATACAATCGAACTGGTTGTAAAGCGGGCGGTACAGGCAGCCCGCGCCGTAACGTCCGTATTTGAAATAATCGTGTTAAATGATGCAAGTCCCGATAGAACAGGGATGGTAGTACAGAGGTTGAAGAAGCAAATTCCGCAATTAAAAGTACTCACGCATACAGTAAATCAAGGGTATGGAAGAACATTTTCAGAACTCTATTCTTCAGGAATATATGAGTGGTTGTTTACAATCCCGGGTGATTATCAAATCGATCCGATGGAAATAAAAAAACTAGTTCCCTATACAAACCGTGCAGACATGATTATTGGTTGGCGGGTTGATAGGCAAGATAACGAAAAACGAAAACAACAATCTACCGTATATAATACTTTCCTGCGTCTTTTGTTTGGTATTTCAATTCATGACATTAACTCTATCCGTCTTATGAAACGGGATATTATGAAACACCGCGTTTTAACAGTCAGGTCTGCATTTGTCGAAGCACAGCTGACTATCGGTGCAATCCGTGACGGGTTTATTGTGATAGAGCGGACGATTGTTCATAAAAAACGCATAACCGGTGGGGCAAGCGGCGGGAAGTTATCTATTATTCTTCCTGTCATTTGGGACATGATACGATATAAAATGCATACTGCATGAGGAACATTATTACACCGGTTCGCTACTTTGTATTTGCTCTTGCAATTGCCGCATCCTGTATAGTATTTTGGCAAACTAACAGGGGCACTCCTCTTATTGATTATTCCTATCAGGTAGAAAACGCGTATCGTATTTTCCAGGGACAAATTCCGTACAGGGATTTTTTTCTTGTTGTAAGTCCCGGGACATATTACATGATGGCTTTTCTCATGCATTTGGCGAATGGATACAGTCATATGGTTCAGGTGTATTACGTGATGCTGGTTGCGTTTTGTACAATTCTATTTACCTACGGATTACTCCGGTTATTGAATAAAGACAGCGTATTTACCGTTGTTCTTCTGATCCCGCTATTATTCTCCGGTCAAAGTATATATCCGTATCCTTTATATGATCCGAATGTTGCATTGTCGATGCTCATAGCGCTTTTTGTATTATTCTATATTCGAAAAAAAAAGATTATCCCAGGAGGATGGTACATTGCAGCAGGTATGTTTGCCGCAATACCGACATTGTTTAAGCAAAATACAGGGGCGGTGTTTTTCCTGTCCATACTCGTTGTTTTTGTAATAGCAACAGTATTGGGTAAGAAAAAACGAGATTTTCACGCGTGTATCCTTTTTGTATTCGGTGGCGTTGTTGTCTTTGGTCTGTTTATAGTATGGCTCATAACACATCAAGCACTTGATCAATTTATTATCCAAACGCTGACGTTTCCCAGTTCAGCAAAAAATCCAATGGAAGTGTCCCAGAGGATTATTCAACAATACGGAGATTATGGAGCATTGATGGTTCAACATACGAGCAATATCATAGTTTTTATTGGGTTATTGATTGGAACGGTGGTTTTCTCCAGGTTGTTTCAACAACCAATACAGAAAAAGATTGTAACAATAGTCGGACATATCCTGATTGTTTTATATAGCATTTTTGTGTTTGCGCAATCATATGTAGTTTCCGATCCACAAGAATTTCATTACATCTATATACTGGCTTTTTGGGGAACGTTTACTGTGATTAGTATCGTATGTTGTTTAGGTAATGCTTTACGCAATGATTCCAAGAACGATGTTGTCTATGTACTGTTACCAATTATACTTCTGGCAAGTTCTAACGCCACATTTTTATCTCATGGCGTTGTGTATTCGAGTTATCATATGTGGCCCTTGGCAATGATTCTTGTTGCATATATCACACACTATGTAGAACGGGTCATCCCTACAATTCAGTGGAAATTAGTATGTGGTATTCCGGTGTTTTTTTTAGCACTGTTACTGCAACAGGCAGTCGCGGGCAACTATTCGATGTATTACCTAGGTACTGCGTTGGTATCAAGGGCGACAAATACACAATTAGCAGGTCTTTCAGTATCGGGTCCTTGGATTCAGGAATTTGAATCGATGGTTTCTTATGTGCAGCAGGCTATACCGATAGGTGATACCGTTGCGTTTCTTCCTGGTGAGGACCCCTTTTTTGCTCTTACGAACCGCACAAATCCTCTAACATTTTCTTTATTGCACGCAGGGGTGTATACGTTACAGCCATCCGCAATACTCTCAGAGCTGCTTCAAAAAAATGTAGAGTGGATTGTAGTCAAGAAAAATTATCAAACGCCTCCGTGGTTTTGGATATCTAATATTGATGGTATACTGTCTCACGTCCGAGTGTATTATACAGTTACAAAAACGCTGCCAAATTACGATATTTATAAACGTAACGAATAGGTCATATACTAACCATATTGACGGAAATGTGAGAACGTGACAAATTGAATGGGCTGCCTGCACCTTCTGCTATGGACATTTTTTCTATCGCATCTAAAAAAACACTCGCCCGTTCCGCGCTACTGCAGGATGCTCCTGTATATGTACAGTTTTACATTACTGCACGGTGTAATTTGACCTGTCAGCAGTGCAACATCAGGTATGCCAATGCCGACGTACGCGAATGTACGCTGGAAGAGATAAAACGTATTGCAGAGAATTTTGCCGCCATGGGTGTTGCGATGGTTCTTCTTACCGGAGGAGAACCGTTTGTCCGCGCTGATCTTCCTGAAATTATCCGTGAATTTGAGTCGCGTGGTGTCCACGTGCGTATGCAGACCAATGGATTGGCGTCTAAAGAAGCCATACATAAAGTAGTTGAGTATGGAGGGAATGATATATCGATCTCTTTGGACTCACTATACCCGGCAACTCAGGATAAAATAAACGGAGGATTCAGTACATCTTGGCACCGGGCCATAGAGACGATGTCATACTTTTCCCACTTTCTACCTAAAAAGAATAGTTTTGCATCGCTCGGGTGCGTGCTGCAAAGGGACAACTTGGATGATATTGAGGACGTTATCCGTTTCGGAACGAAAATGAGTTGGTACACATCCTTAGTCCCGATACACGTTTCCGATATATTTCATCCTTTGGGGTTTCGTACCTATGATCAGACATTGAGATTTAAACCGTCAGAATTTTCGAAAGTAGATCGAGTCATTGAACGCGTTAGGACAATGCGCGATAGCGGATATCTTCTGTATGACAGCGACCAGTATTTGGACGATATCAAACGGTTCGTTCGAAATAAGCCGACTATGTGGAGAAATAAAAACAATGGGGTATGCGACAGTCCGAATTTATATTTCGCGATATTACCAAATGGGGATTTTGCTCCGTGTTGTGACTGGCGCATGCCGAAAGCGGTGCATACATATGCAAAAAATTTTCCCGATATATATCATAATCACCTTTTCCGACGTGATGTATGTGCAATAACACGTGCATGTAGCGGATGTATGTACGGAAGTTATCCTGAAATGACGATTTCCATGCGATTTTGGAAAGCGAAGCTTCAACGACTGAAAACATTCGTGACAAATCCTCCGTCAAAAAATTGGCCGCTTACATATGACTTTTTAATACAAACTGCAAAGGATATTCTTAAAGAGAAACGTTTTCGGAAGCCGAAGGTTGTCCATAAAAAGTAACTATGCCTAAATTTGTTCGATACGAAAGTGCAATTCACCATTTTTTACTTCAGGCAAAACGGACTGCTGAAGTAGAACGGCATTTTTATCCTATATCGTATCCCCAATGGAAAAAATTTATTCTTTCTTTACGATTTGAAAAAGTTACCAGTCAGACCGTACGTGTTATATGGTCGTACCCTACAGTAGGCAGAGATACGTTTTCAATAGAAAAGATTGCTTATTATGTTCGTGGTGACACGAAAGACTTCGTGCAGGCACAAAAGAAAAGGGGATTAGTGTTTCATGATGACAGCATAAAAGAAGAGAACAACCGTTTATTTTTTTCTTTTTTTTCCCGTATTTCGAAAAAAGCAGGATTTAGCATACATCCAATAAACAGGCCGGATGTGTATTATGACGGCCGTTCCATGAAACGGTATTACGATGAAGAGTCCCTCTCTGATGATTGGGCGAAACAAGTACGTGTGGGCGATATTGATGTAATTAAAATGAACGAATCATGTACTGCTCCCGAGATGCGGTATATCACATCGCAGCTGTCACTCAAAGGCAAGTCACTTCTTGATATCGGATGCGGACTTGGAGAGGCGAGTGTGTATTTTGCGCTGAAAGGCGCCCGGGTGACTGCGATGGATATTTCCATTTTTATGATTGATACCACGTTGGCTCTTGCCCGTGTTAACCATGTAACCATTAAGACCCAGCAATCGTCAATTGAGCATTTCAAGCTTCCGAAACAAAAGTTGTTTGACATCATCTATGTCGGTAATTTATTTCATCATGTGGATATTGATAAGGCTCTTGAACGGATAAAAACATACCTTAAGCCTAACGGCATATTGGTAAGCTGGGAACCTGTCGATTACAATCCTATAATCAATATTTATAGAAAAATAGCTACACAGGTTCGTTCTAAAGATGAACGCCCAATTAGAATAAAAGACCTGGATACATTTAAGAAAAAGTTTAGGCATGTTGAAACCAAATGGTTTTGGTTGACAACACTTGTCATATTTATCATTATGGCTGTGGTACAAAGACGTAACCCTAATAAAGAACGGTACTGGAAAGCAGTGGTAAAAGAAGGAGATCAGTGGGCATGGCTATATACGCCACTGGAAGCATTAGACAAAGGAGTATTGACTGTTTTTCCGTTCTTGAGATATTTATGTTGGAACGTTGTGATTGTTGCATCAAACCCAAAGTAAATACGTCATTGAGGATATACAACAAGCAACGCATGTATCAGTGTGGTTGGATAATTTCATTGAACTAATTGGGAAAAAGAACGTATGGTGTGGTATAAGTAATGCACGGTTTCGTCATCGTTTATCGGAACGCAATTTGTATCAGTCGGAGAGGGAACATAGTTTGTGCAGCACAATACAGTGTCGTCATATGTCAAAATCCTATCCAAGTAAATATCATCGGATCATTTCTAACGTTGAAGAAACACATTTTTGGTTTCGTGCACGTCGGAATATGCTTGAATGTGTTATTCGACATTTTTATCCTCAACCCGTGGGAAAAAAATTTTTGGAAGTGGGATTTGGAACAGGAGAGCTGTTATCAGTTATTGAATCATTGGGATTTACCACCTCAGGAGTTGATATTAATGAAGAAGCCCGTACACACGCTAAGCAACGGAGTCACGCAACGTTATATATACAATCATTTTTGCAATTTATCCATGCGTCGTATGACGCAATCGGTTTATTTGACGTGCTGGAACATCAAAAGGATGATGTGCAGTTTCTTCGTCATGCATACAAACTTTTAAAATTCAACGGCCTTATTTTTTTGACTGTTCCCGCAGGTCCATGGTTGTGGAGCGACATAGACCGGTTGTCTGGGCACGTTCGACGATATACAAAAAAGGACTTGCTGAAAAAATTGAATGGGAGCGGATTTCATCCTTTGTGGTGTAATTATTGGAACGCGTTGCTCCTTCCTTTTTATGTGATTTGGAAAGTTCTCAGTATATTTATCGGGAAATCAAATCCTGCTCAATTTGTTTCAACAATAAACCCATTATTGAATATAATATTTTTTTATATTATAACCATAGAAAACAAAATAACGTTACATATTCCGTTTCTTTTTGGAACTTCGCTTGTTGTTGTTGCCCGCAAAGAGAGATGAAAATAACGGGATAGAATCTATTTTTTCCCAGTAACAAAGAAGCAACTGCTAATTTTTTCCGCATTCGGTAACTTCCACAAAAATATATCTAATAATTTCAGCGGTGAAAAAAGGACCATAAGGAAAATGAATAGTACATCATGAATTACGGGAATGCCGAAAGAAAGAACCAAAGCTAGCCACTCTTGGACAATCCATAACATTCCCGATGTGGGTCCTGCTCCAACAAAGATTTTTACTGATTTGAATTTGGAGAATGACTGTTGAAGACCATTTTTGGTCCACCTGTAATAATCATTAGGAGCTGCATGGTATCCGACAATAAACGGCACATAACAGAAGATAGAGCCATTCGTTTTTAGGACCCTGTACGCTTCGTTTATTACCAGATCCGGACGTTCTACATGTTCTAATACGGCGACTGAAACAACGGCATCAACAGATGAGGATCTTATAGGAAGGGAAGTTGCGTCTGCAACTATATCTACGCCTTGAAAGGCAAATTGGTCGATTTCAATAATATGGACGTTGTTTAACAGCTGTCCTGGTCCGGATCCAATATTGATGAGTATTTTGTCTTTTGCATAAAGACTGACAAATTTACGTAATTCTTTTGTATATATTGGAGTGACCATAACGGGAGAGAAAATGGAAATGAGTTTATTGTATACATCAGGCTTTTTTTTGATGTATTCTTGTATTTTTCCTAATACACTGTTTTCAGTAGTCTGTGTCGGATCGGTAACGCCTTTTAAAAAAAGATACGTACCATTTTTTACTTTATAGGGTTTTTTACTGATGATCTTGTTTATTTTTGCTATTTTTGTTTCTGTAGGCATATCTTTAGGGCAAAATTAATTTTTTGACAGTTGGCATAGCAGAGTATAATACCGAAGCATTGAATATGTCCACAATAAACCCCGTATTGAATATTATATTCTTTTGTATTATAACCATAGAGAATAAAGTGGCATTGTATATGCCGTTTTTTTGACTTCGCTTTTTGTAGCAGTCCGCAAGAGCGATTACATTAGATGATTTCATTACATAAACCATATTGGGGGGAAAAAGAATCTACCATCATTAGACAAGCGCTTCGAAAAAGCGATGGAGTGGGTGATGGGGCATATACAAAAAAATTAGTCGATCTCACAAAAAAAATAACACACGCCGTGTATGCCTATACTGTTCCTTCTTGTACTCATGGATTAGAACTTGCATGTAGAGCGCTTGGCATCGGCCCTGGCGACGAGGTGATTGTTCCTAGTTTTACCTTATCCTCAACTGCAAATTGCGTCGTACTAACCGGAGCCCGTCCTGTATTTGCAGATATCGAAGAGAATACGTATGGTATTGATCCGAAATCCATTATTTGGTTAATAACCAAAAAAACAAAAGGCATTATTGTGGTGCATTATGCCGGTATGCCATGTCAGATGGAAGAGATACAAAAAATAGCAAAGAAGCATAAGTTGTTCATTATAGAAGATGCAGCTCATTGTATCGGCGCATACTATAAAGGAAACATGCTTGGAACCCTTGGGGATATTGGAGTGTATTCCTTTCATGGCACGAAAAACGTCTGTAGCGGTGAAGGGGGAATGGTAGTCACAAATAACAAAATCCTAGCTGAAAAAATGGACATTTTCCGTTCAAATGGAACAAACAGGAGTGCGTTTTTAGATCATCGGGTTTCTTTGTATACATGGGTTGCACCCGGATCGAGTTTCCTTATGTCCGATATCCTCGCGGCGCTTCTTATTCCGCAGATGAAGGTTTTATCTTCTATTACAAAAAAACGGACTGAAATAGCCCAGCAATATATGAACGCATTCCGTAAGATGAAGAACGTTCATCTGCCGAGTGTGCCAAAAGGGGCCACGCCAAATTGGCATATTTATGCCATTCGATTTGAAAAAGCATCACAAGCTCAACTGTTTACCGCGAATATGAAAGGGCATGGAGTTACGGTAACACGGCATTATGTCCCGCTTCACTCATCACCCATGGGAAAGCTGCTTTCAAAAAATTCATTCCAAAAGTTGCCGGTGGTAGAACAGGTTGCAGAAACGCTCGTTCGATTGCCGATTTATCCCGGGTTAACACAGAAACAAACCACGTATATTATTACAACAGCTAAACGCGCTGTGACTGTGATAGGATAATGGCTGTATATGGCAACTGTTTCTGTTGTGGTTCCACTCTACCGGTGCTCTGACAACATACTTGAGCTTGCGCGTCGGTTACACGTAGTTATGCATGGACTCCATACGTCATACGAATTGATTTTTATTGACGACGGAAGTCCTGATGATGAGTGGAAAAAAATACTGACGTGTGTAAACAAATACCCAGAAGTTATCGGTATTACGTTAAAACATAACGTCGGGCAACAGACGGCCATTGCGGTTGGGTTATCGAAATCTCAAGGAGAATGGACCGTTGTTATGGATGGAGATCTGCAGGACAGGCCAGAGGACGCCCCAATCCTATTAGCTGCAGCTAAGAAAAATAATTCGGTTGTCATCGCCAGGCGGACATTCCGTCGCTTTCATCTTTTTTATCTATTATTGCTCCACATCTACCACCTTATTATTTCTTTGATTTCAAAAAAAGCATCAGACGTATCACTAGGAAATTTTAGTGTTTTGGACAAAAAAACGCGGAGTACCCTGCAAAAGACAAATCTTGTTTGTCTCTCGTATCTGCAGGCGGTCCGCCGCATCGCATCAACCGTTTCGTTTGTCGATGTTGTTCATGATGATCGATTATCCGGAATGTCTTCCTATACACTGACGAAGCTCGTTCGGTTGGCGCTTGTCACCTTTTCTTGTTGGATGCGGCCAATCCGTTATTCAAACCGCGCTGTTTCATATGACTTTTGCATTAAAGAAATACAAAAACAAGGGAAGTAATATGCATGTTCTTATCGTAGGTATCAATGGGTTTTTAGGCAGAACGCTTGCAGAAACGTGCCTGAAGCAAGGAATAACGGTAGACGGAATCTATCACAACCATCGGGATTTAATTCCAAAAGGGTGTAGCATCCATTCGCTTTCTCATCTCGGTCGTCTTCATGATCCCTATGATGTCGTGTTTATGGCAGCTGCGGCAATCCCATACCCCGGCCGTGCCATGTCTGAAAGTGATGTAGTACAAACCAATACACAATTACCACTGCAGGTTGCGTTACAGTTTTCAAAGAGTTTCCTCGTATTTACCTCAAGCGTTTCTGTCTACGGGCAACCGGCTGTTTCCCGAATCACCGAACGGACGCGACCGAATAACCCAGATCAGTATGGCAGATCAAAACTCGCAGCGGAATCATTGTTGATGCGATATCATAAAAATACCGCGATCATTCGGTTTTCCTCATTGTACGGAAAGGGCATGTATCCTGGAACGTTTCTCCCTCGAATTATTGAAGATGCCAAAAAGAAAAAAAAGATTACAGTATTTGGAGACGGACAACGAAAGCAAGATTATCTTCATGTTTCTGATGCTGCAACGCTGTGTCTGACAGCCGGAACGCATCAAAACCTAGGTACGTATTTGGGAGCATATGGATCTTCATATACGAATACCGCTGTCGCCCAGCGTGTCTGTTCCCATATTCCCGGTTGTACGATCCGCTATGCCGGTATTGACACCAGTCCATCTTATTCGTACGATGCAACATATACCAAAAAGCAGCTTCATTTTGTTCCTTTGATATCAATAGAGCAGGGAATTGAACACATGCTATGAAAAATCAAAAAGCACTACTTGTCACCGGCATCGGTGGAAATGTTGGACAGGGGATATTACGAAACACCATTGGACTCAAAAAATCCATTCGGATTGTCGGGGTGAACACAGAATTGGTGACAGCCGGAACGCATCTTTGCGATATCGTATATCAGGTGCCGTTTGGGTATGACAGGGCGTATATTCCAGCAATACGCCGAATTTGTGACAAAGAGCATGTTGACTGTATTATCCCAAGCACTGATTACGAAACCGTCTATTTGGCAAAAAACCGGAAAAAATTACCCGTGGTTGCCACCTCTTCGTATGATGTCAACATGACGTTTTTGGATAAATACAGAACGTGGCAAAAGTTTACTGAATATGGTATTCCTTTTGCCGAGTCAGCGCTTCCTTCTGGATACAATGGGGTGTTTGGTGCGGACATTGTCAAACCACGGGAAGGGAGAGGATCCCGGGGTATTGTCTATGAACCGAAGAATACCAAAGAATTTCCCGATACGTTTGTCGTGCAGAAGCTATATAAAGGGATAGAAGTGACAACCGCATTTTATGTCACGAAACAGGGAACCTTGCATAGTATGATTACGTTCTCCCGTGAGCTTTTTGGCGGAACGACGGTGAAATGTACCGTTGTTCATACATATGACACCCAGCTACTGGCAATCATTCGTCACATGATGAAGCATTTTAAAATACGCGGATCATGTAACATTCAGTCAATTGCAACGGTTGACGGGCGGGTGATACCGTTTGAAATAAACGGCCGTCTTTCGGGAACTAATTCCATACGGTCGCAATTCGGGTTTACTGATGTTGAGTGGACCATTGATGAGTATCTCTACGATAAAAAACCAAAACCAGCACATCTCACCTTCGGATCAGCCGTGCGGATACAGCTTGACGTGATTTATCCGGACGTTGCACTTTCAGATATTCAAAACAAAACGACAAAACACTATATTTTTTAATTGTCCATGAATACCCCGTATATTTTTTTTGACGTTGCAAACACATTGCTTGAAAAACGAGAGTTGTACGAAGTAATGCTGTCAGTGTTAAAGCCGGATGGCTTTAAGGGGTCATTACACGATATTCAAAAAACACACAGGCTTGTATCCGAAAAAACAAAATTTCCTCCAAAAACGGATGATACGTTTTATCGAACGTTCAATACGCGGTTTGTACGTGCATTAGGAATGCAGATATCAGATGGGCTGCTTCATCGGATTTCCGCTGCCTGTCGCGATTTACCCTGGAGAGCATATCCGGATGTCGTCTGTCTCAAGGATATTCCGTATCCGAAAGGCATTATTTCTAATTGGGACACAACGCTCCCGGAAAAAGTGCATGATTTGCTTCCCTATACGTTTTTTCCGATTATCGGGTCTGCTGTAGTCGGTGTCTCAAAACCAGATAAGAAAATATTTCAGATTGCATTACAGGAAGCCAATGTGGCGCCGGCACAATGTTGGTATATTGGCGATTCGTTGATACAGGACATGGAACCGGCGACCAGAATAGGCATGCATGTAATTTTGATTGACCGATATGCCGTTCACCCTGAATATACAGGGGTGCGTATACAAAGTCTTTTGGAATTACCAAAAGTATTGAAACCATGAAAAATTTGACTTCATACGATCGCACATGGACACACGTCTATGGAGATATGCAAGATCACGGTCCCGTGCACAGACATATGCGTCGGATTCTCAAAGCCGTGCTTTCAAAATTATCGTATCGAACGGTCATGGACGTTGGGTGCGGATTAGGCCATAACATTCCGTTCTACGCAGACAGCAAACACCCGCTTCAGAAAATTGACGGCATTGATATTTCCAAAACAGCAATTTCTTACTGCCGAAGTCATTTTCCGGGGAATTTTCGACAAATGGATATTCAAGCTCATGCTCCGGCCGGAATCTGGGATCTTGTGTTTTGTTCATTATTGTTGGAACACGTGGAGCAGGATGTCCGGGTGATCCGCAATCTTCGAAAGATGACCGGGAAACACCTTGTTATCACTACCATTTCTGGAGATTTTGACCGATACAACCGATATGAACAACAGATGGGGCATGTACGTAACTATAAGCGGGGAGCATTAGAACAATTACTTGAGAAAAACGGATTTATTGTCGATACTGCCATATATTGGGGATTTCCGTTTTATAGCCCGATCGGCAGGATGCTGATAAATTCCCAGAAAGCAAAACATACATTTACCAAAGAACAGCACATACTTTCGTGGATGAGTTATCTCCTTTATTTCCTGAACTGCTGGCATGTAGGTGACCTGCTTGTCATTGTGGCACATAGCCAGTAGCAGTACTATTATGAATATATGAAACCAGGCACTCTCATCACATCATTTCAGGATAATAGAGGGCGTACAGTGACCGTGACAACCCTTCAGGAGTCGGACTTTGAGGATTTGCTTACGTATGCAAATGATCTCATTGATGAAGATACATATGTATTGCTTTCCGGCAGTCACCTAACGCGTACGCATGAAAAAAAATACGTTACGGATGCTGTCAGTGACATGCAAAAGAAGAAAAAGATCCATCTCATAGCCCGTATTGACGGACACTTAGCAGCAAGTTTTGAAATCCGGATACTGCCGCTTCGCAAATCCCACGCAGGGGAAATTGGCATCTCTCTGGCTCCGACATACCGGGATAGCGGAATCGGAAAAAAATGTATGGAGATATTGATAACAGAAGCTAAAAAAGCAGGACTCCGGTTATTGGTTCTTACCTGTTTTGCCACTAATGCGCGTGCTCTCCATGTATACACATCATTCGGGTTTCGGGAGGCAGGTCGGATACCGGGACTTCTGTATTATAAAGAGAGATACGAAGACGAAGTGATGATGTACTTACCGCTTCGGCAGGCACGCTGATTCACAGAAGCTTTGTGAGGTAAACGGCGGTGATGTATTCTGTACGTCGTACACCCAGGTATCATACGATGTTTTTTGGCAACTGTCTGTGTTTTTTTGGAAATAGTACCCCGAAACAGTCGCTACTTTTCCTTCATATTCCAGTGTCGTTCTGTATTCACTGGGAATTGCCGGTTTATATACATTGTTCCACAAACATCCAAGAGGAACTTCAGGAGGAATGAAGCGCATGGACCCGGCAATACGACGAAGTGTAACAGTGTCTATAAATCGTTTTGGGATATCTTTTAATTCTTGGAAGTAGTAAATATTGTAGGGTTCACGGACCAGAAATGTGAAATTATCATTGATTTTTTCTCCCATATTAAATTGCATTGGGATCTGATACATATCTACCATAAATACAGACATCTTCTCTTCAGTTTCAAAATTGAGCACATATTCCGGCCACCTGGCTCCACCACACCCTTCATGCGTTTGACAAAACTCCTCATAGACAAGATATGCTCGTTCCACATTGATGGGTTTAGCAGTGAGTTCCAGTCCTTGTGGATAGCGCAGTGTAAATCCATAGGTAGTATTCACATAGGTATTCCATGATATTGTTGGATCTCCATATTTTACTAGCAGGAGATACGATACGCCGCCGATACAGATGGTGATGATGATTCCTATAAGCAGGGTTTTTACCATGGTCATTGTGGAATCGTGAGCTCCGGAATAACAACTTGTTCTGTTGGGACGACTGGATTGGTTAGCGTCGGTGTATCTAACGCTTTGATTTCTTCCGTGACTTTTTGATATTCAGAAGATGTGCTTGGTAATAGATCAAGGACGTTTTGGAGAGCAGCTTTTGCTTCTTTGCTATTTCCTTTAAGTTTCAGTACGTTAGCCAGGTTGTAGTACCCGTTTGCATAATTTGGCTTGAGGGTTACTGCTGTAGTAAATTGTTGAAGCGCACTATTGTAGTCTTTTATCCCAACATACACCCCTCCGAGATCAAGTCGTAATACCGGATTGACCGGATCAAGGGTAATTGCTTTTTGATACGCTGCTATTGCCCAGGACGGTGCATCTGATGCGATGCCGATGAGATTCTGATAGATTGACGCAAGATTGGACCACATGTACACGCTTGTCGGATCAAGGGTAGTAGCAGTCTTTCCTTCCCGGATTGCTTGAGAAAGAAGCGTGGTTACTAATTGTTGGTCTTCAGTAGATAGTGTCAATATTTCTGTTGTTTGATTTTGTTTCGCGTTCGTTATGATGGCGTCTCCCAGCATAAGATTGAGTTGACCAAATGTAGCATGAAAGCGGCTGATAAATGGACTTTGCCGCATGGCTAAAATCATAAGATTGTACGCTTTTGTTCCGTTATTTTCTTCATTTTTCGCTACAATCCCTTGGTAAAACAATTGCTCTCCTTTCGTATAGCGATACAAACAATAGGAAGAGACCATGATAACGGCCAAACAAACAATGCTTCCAAATACAACGCCAAGACTTGTGAGGCGGTAAACGTGTGTAGTATGTTCTGACGAAACGAGTATACAAAATAGCCCAAGAAGGAGTATGAGCGGGAATGAAGGAGGGAAGAGAAAGAGGAATATGATAGCTAGAAAGAGTGCTATGCGAAGCTCCATTGTTGATATTTTTGACCGGACGAGAACGATTGCAAACAGAAGCAGTGCGCACATGCCAAGAAAACCATTCACCGTTGCCTGGTGGAGAAGCAGTGATGCGTTTGTGTTAAATGCACTGTTCCAAATGGTCGTAGTATTAATGGAAAGTTGTTTTCCTACGGTATAGGCAAAGGTAAATTGATCTGTGCCAACACCAACAATTGCACTCATTGGCCGTTTCCATGATTCCAACAGTATTCCCCAGCCAACAGGAAGTGGTAGTAGCGCGGTTTTTATAAGCGGAATATACCGCCATAAGGTAATTGCTATACCACTTACTGCAATGAGTATTGCAATAAGCGAAAACGCACTGTTTCTGTCTTCATGATTTTTATTAGATTCTTTTAATAAATAGATTCCTAAGGGAAGGGAAAGAGCAAATACATAGCACGCTGAGATGGGAGAGCCGGTTGGATTCCACAGAGGATTGGCTAAATATGAAATAGTCGGGAATAGCATGGCAGTTATGGAAAATTGTTGATAGATAACAAGAAGACCAAGGAGTGAACTAACTCCCACAATCATCCACATGAGTTTGATACGGTCTTTTTTTTCTAAGGATGTGGGAGCAATAAGAGAGATAAGTGTCAAAGATATCCATGTGATCATCCCGAGCGGATGGACTAAGGCCTCAATTTTATTTACTGATACCAATATGACGCTACATAGCGATGTGAGTGTCAGAAGGCCAAATCCTACTACACCGGCGTTATAGGAAACGACGAGTGATTTTGTTTGAATCAGTTTAATTGTCCAAAAAGCGCAGATAATGATCGTAACTCCCGTAAGCATGATAAAACGGCCTGTATCATATGCGTCTTCAACAAAAGGAAGGAAACTGATACAAACAAACGGAAGAATAAAAAGAGTTATGAATCGGATTATTTTTGTACACCAAGAAGAAGACATCATATACTTCTATCATACCGTTTCTTTGCAATTTTACCAGAGGTTTGTCATACTAAATATTGACCCTATGTCGGAAAAGATGAAGATACTTCGCGGATTTACATTATCAGAGATTATGATTGTGGTGACAGTCATCGCCATTGTAGCTCTTCTTGGCTTCCTCAGTTTTCAAAGACAGACACTTCGCGGATTTGATAGTAAACGAAAAACAGATCTTGCTAATTTCAAAGTGATATTTGAAGACTATTATAATGATCATAATTGTTATCCAACCAAAGCGATGTGGGATTTATATGATTGTAATACCAAAGCAAATGGTGATTTTTTAAAACCATATCTCAACGGAAAAGATATACCATGCGACCCACAAACCAATGAACGCTATTTATATATCACCATACCGGAGGATGGCTGTACAGGATATCATCTCCTTGCCGCATTAGGTGATACAAGCGATCTTGATATTGTCAATTCCGGATGTGATCCCAGTCCGCTTCGAGGCTGTGGATTTGATCCGCCTAAATATAATTATGGTATTTCGATGGGTGGGACGGTCGCCAATCCATTGTTTGATTTCAGTGCACCCCTTCCCACTCCGACTCCAGGATTTGCACAAGGCAATTGGGTGTGCACACCACAAAGTGTTTTTTGTCAAAATGTTACGGACGGATGTAGACAACAAGTAGAAGCTGCAGGGTGCTTAACATATTTTGACTCAAATATGTGTACAGGATTGTGTCTTATTCGACAAAATGTTTGCCAACCGGTTGTAAATTGTCAATAATATAATAATAGAAAGGTGTTTCGTATGAATAGAACAAAACGGGGATTTACATTGATTGAACTTATGGTTGTTATCGCCATTATCGGTATTCTCGTCACGATTGGCATATTTGCCTTTCAATCATCACAAAAAAAATCCCGTGATTCGAGGAGGAAAGCAGATTTAAACCAAGTTTCAAAGGCACTCGAGATGTACAACAATGACCAGAATAAATATCCTGGGGTCGACGCGAGTGGGCAAATAGCAGGATGTGGAGCAGCATATACCGATACATGTCCATGGGGATCGCTTTTTGGTTATACTTCTGACACGACGAATGTGATCTACATGATCAAATTGCCAAAAGACCCGACATCCACCTGGTATTATACGTATGAGCAAGTGGGTAAAGGATATCGCTTGTACGCAAGACTTGAGAATCTTGAAGACCAGTCCATTCCAACAAGTGAACCCAAACAATATGCCAAAACCTGCGGGACCGGTGTGAATTGTAATTATGTGTTAACCAGTTCCAATACGACAGAGCCGACAGTGCAATGACAGTAAATTATGAAATTTTTTTTGAAAGGATAAATTATGAAAAAGGCCTTTTCTCTCATAGAACTTCTCGTTGTTATTGCTATTACTGCCGTTCTTTTGGCTATTGCCTTACCTAACTTATTAAGCACTCGGGAACGCGCTCGGGATGCGAAGCGGAAACAGGAAGTCAATGAAATGAAAAATGCACTGCGGTTGTACTATAACGATTGGCAGCATTATCCGGTCAGTGAAACATCCTGTGGTACTGGGAAGATAAATTATATTAAAGGGTGTGGTCCTACACATGATGTATGTTGCCCGTGTGACGGAACGGTTGATTTTGGTGTAGGAGATTGTTCAACAATATATATGAAAAGGTTCCCTTCATCATTCGGATCTGATCCGATTGCTATGATTAAATATTATTCAGCCGGGGGTGACGATTTTTGTTTAAAAGTAACACTGGAAAACATAGCTGATCCGAATATTGCCACAAGTCAAACCCGTTGCAGTTCTTCGTGTACAAGTGCTGGAACAACATGTACGGGATCTACTTATTGTGTCTGCGCGGATTAATTCACTATCCACCAGTTGAACTTCACGTCTTTGGCAATTGCCGTATCGATGTTGATGGTAAATCCAATTCCCGGTGTCTTGGTTTTGACATACAGCACCTGGTTATTAGTTGAGGATTGTGGCGTGACATAGATAAGAGATTTATCTGTGACAGCGCTGGTAAATATGCTAAGTTCAGTTTGTCCGGCATCCAGGATTGTTGATCCGATAGTAGCTGATGAGCTAGCAACCGCCGATTCAGAGCTGAGTGCATCCACCATATTGGTAATATTGAGTCGTGCAAACGTTGCTGAACCTGAGGCAATGATGTTCCCTTGTTCGTCAAATTCAACAGTTTTTTCTTCTTTGCCTTTGACGATGAGTTTTCCGAATGCGCTACTTGGTGTTGCATTCATGTGTTCCAGTGAGAGGGTAATGTTGTCGTTGATTGGCTGAATAGTGGATGCACCGAGAACGCCATGGACCAAGAGATTTCCTGATATAACCACATCTCCAGAAGTTGTAATGACAAGCGTACCAGCCATGATATCGACATTGGCAAATTTCGATTTATTGAGATACAGGGGCTCTGAAATCGTTTCAATTCCAGTGTCACTGATGCGTATTGATGCATCGACCAAGAGGGAGCCAGCTATCGACGTTTCACCAAGAGTGGTATTACCTAGGACCGAGAGACTATCATGAAGGGTTATTGCGCTAGCTGTTATGGATTTGCCTGACAGATCAATATTTTCAGCTGTGAGCGATGATACGCTTTGAGAAAGCGATGCAAGAAGCGCTGCCATTGAAGCATCTAAGGTTGGAGTGAGATCCACGGTTGGCGTGGCGCTTGATGAAGCAACTTGCGTGATATTGGTTATGTAATTGACTGTTTGAGCAGAACCGGTTGCTGATAATTCCCCACCGCTTATGATGATACGGTCTGCATAGAGTGTTTTTGTTTTGAGTTCACTTTGCACTTCCGGTTCGAACCATCCGACATTGGCAAATGTCATAATTTTTCCGATATACGTCCCGTCAGGAAGCTTGAAACACGGTTTTGCACTGTTTGTTCCATCATCATCTGGCCATTGAATTGCATCGAGTGATGATGTTTCCTGACACGTTGCATCATCCGGAGTAAATGACTCAAGTGCTTTTCCGACAATGATGCCGGAATCAATAGCTTTTGTTCCGACTCCGGGAGTAGCACTAGCGGTGATTGCATCACCATTCGTTATGATGCCATTTTGGTTTGATACAATGACTGGAATACGTCCGGTAAGAGCAATAGGTGTTAACATGGTTTCATCAGTTATTCCTTCACCCAATATCATTGCAGGATTCGTTGATACAACTCCTATCATGGTGCGGTTTGCTTCTACGGTTGCTTTTTCAACAGCAGACGTATTATTCCGTGCAATCTGCACCAGGGTACCGGATTGCAGCGGAGAAGAGACATAATAGTTTTCAGCAATATCCATTGATCTGGTGAGTTGATTTGGTGTAACCCGTAGTGCATCAACATTGACTGTCCGTGCGATACCCGCGATATATCCGCCTGCTCTTGCCCAGGTAATAGTGGCCCCAAGAAGGGGAGTTGTTGTAGAAAGAGTGGACCACGATGTGGTAACAGCACTGCCAGCTTGATAGTCAACAGCGTTAGTGTTATTCGTACAGTCTGTTTTATTGGTATATCCCCATAGTCCTATGAAAAACTGACTTGTTGAAAAGGCGCCACTTCCTAGTGCGCGCATATTTACGTTGTATCGATTTCCACTTGTAACCGGGAAACAGCCTGATACGAATTGTGTTTGACTTGCTGTATTGGTTTTTGTTACCGCAAGAGATGCACTTCCTTGGTTGTACGTTGTGGTATCTCGGGTACAACTACCAGTGCTTGTTGGGGTATTCACACAACTCCATGTATCCGGCATGGTGTCAGAATCACTATTTACTTCAAACCCGCTGTTTGGAACAATGCTTCCCTGATCCGGAATTGCATTTATTCCGTTCGTTTGAATAATGTCGCCTTTAAATGTTGCATTTTGATTTACTACGATATCTTTTGTAGTTAATTGACCACTTAACGTCGCATTTCCAAGACTATCAAACGTGGTTACCGGCGTACCGGTGGTATCAGCAATTTTTAGTTGTTGGTTTGAACCAAGCTTCATGGTAATCCCTGATGATTCGGAGGAAAGGGGAGTGATGGTATCCACTTGGAGCCATCCAGCTTTAAGATTGGCTATCGCAGCTTGAGAGAATTTACCTACATCATAGATAAATGTACCAACAGAATCTTTCAGATCAAATAACAACCCTGTTGCCGGAGTAGTGGTGGTGGTGATTTGCAAATCAGTCAACGCATTTGCATTTGGTGTAACAAGCGGGATACTGGACGGGTTGATTGGTGTGAGGCTATCTAAGATAAATCCAGCGATATCATTGACATCTCGAGTGGTTTGCCACGTATCTGCATCAAACCGAGGAGCAGTAAGACGATATGAAAGTCTCGTGGGTTGAGACGAATAGAGTATCAACCGATAATTTGTTGTATCGAGGTCATACCACGTACGGATATTTCCTGATGGATTGAGGATAACAACAAGATTATTAATGTTGCTTTGTAAATCAGTGACTTTGCTAAAAAGCCAGAGATCTGTTCCCTGAGAAAGCCTGCCAAAGTCAATGACTGATCGATAGCCAACCCCAGGAACATTTTCTGTCGTATTCACCACTCCTGTAATTTCTTCTTTCACCCCAATCATGCTTGGAACATATGTTGCATATTTTCCAGTTCCTAAGGAATACGGAGGATCAATAGTACCTATGGTAAGTTTACCGGTACCCCCTGATCCGATCAATACTGCATTACCAGCACCAGGATCAATAGTAATAGCTGCTGTAGAATAGATAGTTTTGTTTGCTCCATTGAGTTCTATTGCATAGGTAGGATCGGCGGTTGACCCAATGCTCATATATCCGCCAAGTCTAATATCTCCGGCTCCAATAAGTGAGTATGTTCCTGCCGGATCAAGAAAATAGGCAGTGTTTGTATCATCTAAGAAATCTGCAGCGCGGATTGATCCTGTTACTAGATCGAGTGCTTCTCGAGGTGCAGTAATTCCAATGCCAACATAGCCGTTGCCAAGAATGGTCAATAAATCCGTGGTGTTATTCTTTATTTGTAACACTTCATCATTAGCGTTTAATGTTTGATTGGATTTAAGTGTTATTGCCTCAGTTGTTGTTGCTGCTGCATTTAGACCAGATACTAATGATAGAGCATTTGCAGCACCGTTTGGCGTAGTTATAGAGAGGATCCCAGTAGAACTGACACCAATTGTTCCATATTCCGAAGTTGAATAACTAATTCTTACTTGGGGATCTGTTGTACTTAATACATCTAATTTTGCTCCTGGAGTAGTGGTGCCAACTCCTAAGCTCCCTAAAGCCCACATATTTCCTGAGCTTCCATTAAGCATTATTAACGCGCTACTCGTTGCAGTTGTTTCTTGTCCGGCGCCAACCGTGCTTCCTAAAGCAAGACTACGGTCAACAACAGGATAGGGGTAAATAAGATTGTTTGTTTGTGTAAACAACCCTTCTCCACCTGGCCCAACAGTTCCTGTTGCTCCTTGCGGACCTGTAGCACCGGTTGCGCCTGAGGCTCCGGTTGGACCTATTACACCAGTTGCTCCGGTTGCACCTGTTACACCTCCAACTCCGCTTGCGCCGGTTGGTCCGGCAACTCCTGTTGCTCCGGTTGAACCGGTGGGTCCGGCAACACCACCTGAACCTGCCGTACCAGTTGCACCCGTTGCGCCTGTGGCTCCGGTTCTTCCTACTGAACCAGTAGCTCCCGTTGCTCCTGTTGCGCCGGTTGCACCTGTAGGACCAACTGCACCAGTTGCGCCGGTTGCACCTGTTGCTCCAGATGCACCTGTCGGACCGGCAATTCCGCCTGATCCAGCGGTACCAGTAGCTCCTGTTGCTCCAGTTGGTCCTGCTGTTCCCGTAGCTCCTGTTGCTCCCGTAGCTCCTGTTGCTCCGGTGGGTCCGGCAACTCCGGTAGCTCCTGTTGGACCGGTGGCGCCGGTTGGTCCAACTTCACCAGTTGCCCCCGTTGGTCCTTGAACTCCGGTTGCACCGGTAGCCCCCGTTGGTCCGGCAACTCCCGTTGCGCCCGTTGCTCCGGTTGGTCCAACTTCACCAGTTGCCCCCGTTGGTCCGGCAACTCCCGTTGCGCCTGTTGGACCGGTGGCGCCGGTTGGTCCTGCTGCTCCCGTTGCCCCAGTTGCCCCGGTAGATCCGGTTGGACCAGCGACACCGGTTGCTCCGGTTGGTCCTTGAACCCCGGTTGCACCGGTTGCGCCGGTGGGACCGGCAACTCCTGTGGCTCCGGTGGCTCCGGTAGATCCGGTTGGACCAGCGACACCGGTTGCTCCTGTTGCTCCCGTGGCTCCTGTTGCACCGGTTGGACCTGCT
>Ga0315275_10000302_pt1 | contig 40693 bp, 28 predicted proteins | sample YL17G03_0_MG_FD_205557 | JGI IMG/M metagenome (GOLD analysis project Ga0315275, IMG submission 205557) | Sediment microbial communities from Yellowstone Lake, YNP, Wyoming, USA - YL17G03_0 | ecosystem: Environmental > Aquatic > Freshwater > Lake > Sediment | place: USA: Wyoming | collected... | reverse complement strand
GAGATCGGCTCCTGGGCGATTTTGATAATCTTGCGGACCTTGACCACCGGCATGTCCATCTTCTTGGCGATCTCTTCGCTCGACGGCTCCCGGCCGACCTCCTGGACCAGGCTGCGTGACATCCGGATGAGCTTGTTGATCGTCTCGATCATGTGGACGGGTATGCGGATGGTCCGGGCCTGGTCGGCGATGGCCCGGGTGATGGCCTGCCTGATCCACCACGTGGCGTAGGTCGAGAACTTATATCCCCGGCGGTATTCGAACTTGTCCACGGCCTTCATCAAGCCCATGTTCCCTTCTTGGATGAGGTCGAGGAACTGCAGGCCCCGGTTGCTGTATTTCTTGGCGATCGAGACGACGAGCCTCAGGTTGGCGGCGACCAGCTCTTTCTTGGCCTGGTCGCTGACCTTTTTGCCGGTCGTGATGGCCCGGATGATCTTCCGCAAGCCCTGAGAGTCCAGGCCGATCTCCCTATGGTAGGCCCGGGACTGCCTGTTGACCTCCTGGAGCTTTTGCTTGAGGATCTCTCCCTTCTTCTTGCCTCGGCCGCGGGTCAAGGCGAGGGTAAGCTCTTCCTTGGTATCCTCGAGCTCGTTGATTTTCCTGAGGTTCCCCCGGTGTGAGTCGATGATCTTCTCCCGCTCGCCGGGCCGGATGTTAAGTTCCCGGATCAGCCGGCTCATCTGGACGATGATCCGGCCGCGGGCGAAATAGTGCTTCTTGGCACTTGGGATTTTGTCCAGCTTCCGATAGAGGTCGCGGATCCTCTTGATCTTGGCCAGGACCTCCTTCTTCTTTTCCTCCAGTTTGTCTTCGGTGATCTCCTCGTCGCTCAGGTCGAACATCTCCAGGAAAATGAGGAGATTGATCTTTATCTGTTCCTCCAGGGCAAAGACCTGGTTGAGGACCAGCCGGGTCTTGGAGAGGGCCTTGATGATGGTGTTTTCCCCCCGCTCAATCTCCTTGGCGATCGCGATCTCGCCCTCCCGGGTCAGGAGCGAGATAGTGCCCATTTCGCGCAGGTAGAGCTTGACCGGGTCAGTCGTCCTCTCCAGCCCATGGACTGAGACCTGATCGCTCTTCCGCTTCTTGGGCACGAGATCACTCCTTTTGGCGCCGAGGATCTTGATCCCGTAGTCGTCCATGGAGCTGAGGAATTCGTCGAAATTTTCTTCGTGATCCAGTTCTTCGTGAAACGTCTTGTCGACCTCTTCAAAAAGAAGATAGCCCTGTTTTCTGCCTTTGGAGAGGAGCTGGCTGATTTCGTCCTTTTGATATTTATGGTCAGAAGACAAGACGGAAACCTCGCATCTCGGACATTATATCACATCGATATGATTTTCTTGGTCAGGGCCTGCCTCTGGGAGAGAAGCGCGGCCAGCTTTTCCTTCTCTCCGTTGCGCTGACAGCGGTCAATCTCCTTCTGGAGAGCCCGGAACCTGGTCTCCAGCACCGTCTTGCGGAGGGTTTGCAGACAGTCCATAGCTTCCTCTCCGCTTCCCCGGCCGGTCCGTTCCTGCAACAACTCGGAGATGGGCCGGGAAAGCTCCGGTCCAACGGCTTTGGCGAGCTCGGGCAAAAGCACCCGTTTTGCCTTTCGCTTGCAGTCCAGCATGAAGGCGAAGGCGGGTTCGCTGCGCAGCCCGCGAAAGTCGTCCTCTCGGGCCTCGGCCAGAAGCCCGGCCGCCAGTTCCTCGTCCTCGAGCAGAATCTGGAGCAGCCTCTTTTCGGCGGGGAGCAACAGGGCCCGCTCCTCTTTGGCCTGTCCAGCCGGCCGCTTTTCGATGATCTGCCGGAGGAACGATTCGTCCACCCCCAGGTATTCTCCCGTCTGCCGCAGGTATTCGCTCCGGACGATCGAGTCCGGAATCTTCTCTACCTCGGAGATGATGCTCTTGATGATCTTGGACTTCTCCTCGGGAACGTTCATCCGTCCCGTCCGGAGGGTCATATCCACCAGGAACTTGAGGCCGGAGACGCTCTTCTTGACTAGGTCGAGGTAGGGCTGGCGCCCATATTTCCGGATGAACGCGTCCGGGTCGAGGCTCTGAGTCAGGACAAGAACCTGGGTCTGGACGCCGTTTTCGAAGCAGATCGGAACAGCCCGGAAGGCGGCGTTTTGACCCGCCATGTCGCCGTCATAGTTGATGATCATTCGGGGAGTGAAGCGCTTGGCCAGAGCCACTTGATGGGTAGTTAAGGCGGTGCCCAGAGAAGCGGCGATGTTCCGGATCCCGGCCTGGTAGAGGGAGGCGAAATCGGTGTAGCCTTCGACCAGGATGAGCTCGCCGGCCTCGCGAACGGCCTCCTTGGTCCAGTTCAACCCGTAGAGGAGTTTGCCCTTGGAATAGACGGGTGTATCGGGCGAATTGAGGTATTTGGGCTCGGCGTCGGCAATGGTCCGGCCGCCGAAAGCGACCACTTTCCCGGTGAGGCCGAAAATGGGGAAGATGACCCGGCCCCGGAAACGATCATAGTATTCGGGCTTTTTCTGGCCGGGGAGGACGAGCCCGGCTTTTTCCAGGAGGCCAGGCTCCGTACCCCCTCCTTGAAAATAGCCCAGCAGGGCGTTCCAAGAATTCGGGGCATAGCCGACCTTGAGGGCTTCGATGGTGTCGTGGGAAAGGCTCCTCTTCTTCAGATAGGCGAGGGCGGCCTCGCCTTCTCCTTTCTGAAAAAGGTTCCGGCGGAAGAAGGCCAGCGCCGTCTCGTTGATCTTATAGACCTTTTCTTCGAGCTTCTGGAGCTCAGGAGAGAGTCTACCTTTCTGAGGAAGAGGGATGTGGAATCGCTCGGCCAGATGGTTCAAGGCTTCCGGGAAGGTGAGGTTTTCTTTTTCCATGACCAGGGTGAAAACGTCGCCACCCACCCCGCAGCCGAAGCAGTGGAAAAGCTGCTTCTCGGAGTCCACGGTGAAGGAAGGATCTTTTTCTGAATGAAACGGGCAGAGGCCGACGTGCTTCCGGCCGCGCCTTCTCAAAGTGGTGTATTGCGAAGCGATATCGACGATGTCGGCGGCCTGCCTAATCTGGTCGATGATCTCCATAGGACTTTTTTTAGAGGTGATTGATCAGGCTGGCCAGGTAACCGGCCCCGAATCCGTTGTCGATATTCATGACAGCCACTCCGCCGGGGCAGGAGTTGAGCATGGCCAGAAGAGCCGAGATGCCCTGAAAGCTCGCCCCATAGCCGACGCTGGTGGGCACGGCGATAATGGGCACGTTGACTAACCCGGCCACGACACTCGGCAGGGCGCCCTCCATGCCCGCCACGGCAATGATCAACCGCGCCTTCCTGATCTTGTCCATCTCGCCGATCAGGCGATGGAGACCCGCCACTCCGACGTCATAGATTCGCTCGGTCTCGTTGCCGAGCATATCGCAGGTTACGAACGCCTCCTCTGCCACAGGGATATCGGATGTCCCGGCCGTGATGATCACGACCCTGCCCTTTCCTGGCGCCGGCCGTTTTTTCTTCAGGTAGATCGTCCTGCCTAGGGAGTTGTAGAGGCAGCCGGGGATCTTCCGCCTGATTTTCTGATAGACCCGAAGATCGGCCCGGGTGATGAGCAGGCTGTTCCCTCTCTTGCAGATCTCCTGGGCGATCTTCAGGATCTGAGCGTCTGTCTTTCCCTGGCCGTAGATGATTTCGGGGAAGCCTTTTCTGACTTCCCGGTGGTGGTCGACCTTGGCGAAACCCAGGTCTTGATAGGGATAGTCTTTGAGCTTGTGGAAGGCCTCTCCCGGGGACATCTGTCCACGAGAGACCATTTCCAGGACCTCTTCCAGCTCCGTCTTCATGAAAGGTATATTACCATACGGACGCCCGCTCACCAAGAGCAGGCCACGGGGACGTTCCCCAAGCCACGGGGACGTTCCCCAAGGTACCACCCTGTAGAACTGTCCACGCTCTTCGATTAAGTCAGGGTGGTACCTTGGGGAACGTCCCCATTTGGGGTATACTAGCTCCGAAATGGTCCAGATGCGGACGATTCAGCGGCCCGTTTCGTTTTCCGGCGTGGGGATTCACTCGGGAGAATTGGCCAGCTTGACCATCAAGCCCACCTCGAATGGCACGCTCCTTTTTCGAAGGATAGACTTGGGCGGGCTGGAGGTTGAGGTCGATCCCCGAAAGATTGATGCCCTGAACTGCTCCTGCCTGGTCTTTGACTCGGGCCGCATTCAGACTCTGGAACATCTCCTGGCAGTCCTGCATGTACTTGGCCTCGCCAGCCTCGAGCTCGAGCTTCAGGGCGGGGAAGTCCCTATCCTGGACGGAAGCGCAGCTCCCCTGGCGGCGGCCATCCTCCAGGCCGGTCTGCAGCCTGTTCCTCAGAGGGCAAAGGCGGTCCGGATTCTCAAGTCGCAGACCATCGAGGAGAAAGGGGCAAGACTGTCCTTCTTTCCGGACCCTGACTTCAGAGTATCTTATGCCATTGATTTTTCCCATCCGCTCATCGGCCGGCAGGAGATATCCTTCTCCCTGACCCGGAAGCTCTTCCTCGAAGAAATAGCTCCTGCCCGAACGTTTGGGTTCCTTAAGGATGCCGCCGGGCTCCGGAAGCGCGGCCTGGCTCTCGGAGGTAGCCTGGATAACGCCGTCATCCTCGATGAAGAGAAAGTCATCAGCGGACCCCTCCGCTTCAGGGATGAATTCGTCCGCCATAAAGTCCTGGATCTTATCGGCGACCTGGCGCTCTTCGGCCACCCTTTATTCGGCCATTTTCGGGCTGAGCGGGCCGGTCACAGCCTCCACCACCGGGCCGTCCTTTTCCTCCTCGATCATCCCGATTTCTGGGCGTACGAAGAGGATGCTTCCCCGCGCTTCCTTCAGGAGTGAAGGGCCTTTCCTTGTCAAAATGAGCACTCTGGGTTAAAATGGTGCGGCCGGCAACCGTCCGAGTCAGGAGATCACCATGAAGGAAGAAAAAACCAAGAAAGATGCCTATGAAAAGGCCCTCGCCGCTTTCGGCGAAGCCATGAAGGAATTCCACAAGGGAAGGCTCGACAAGGCCCAGGAGCTGCTCAAGGCTTTTCTCGAGAAATACGACACCGAGAAAGAGTTCGTGGACCGGGCCAAAATCTACCTCCAGATGACCCAGGAAAAAGGAAAAAAGGAAACCGTCTCCCTTAAAACTGTAGACGATTATGTCTACCACAGCATTTATAAGATCAATTCTGGGGCCCATGATGAGGCCCTGAAACTTCTGGAGAAAGCGCTGGAAATGAAAGAGGAAGAAGGGCGGGTCTATTATCTTATGGCCGATGCCCTTATCCTCATGGGAAAACCGGACGAGGCCATGGAGAACCTAAAGAAGGCCTTCCAGAAAGACAAGGTCTACCGCACCATGGCCCAGAACGAGATCGATTTCGAGCCCCTCTGGGACGACAAAAAGTTCAAGCTGATCACTCGTATGACATGAAGCGAAACCTGCTGGCGCTTGTTTGGTTGACAGGCGAAAAAGCAGGGTCAAGACCGCACGCCGTACCTCTGACCCAGAACCTTATGGGGAAGTCCATCCTCCAACTGACGGTTGAGGCGGTCCGAAGCCTCGGGCCGGAGAGGGTCCTGGCCGTCATCGGCGCCGGCGATGAACGGAACGACGGTTCCTTTGCTCCGCCCGGTGTCCAATGGCTGCGGGCAGGGAAAACGGCGGGCGCCCTCGCCGCCGTCGCCTCGGCCCGAGCTTGGCTGGCCAAGCATCCGGCCAAAAACGTCATCGTCCTGGATGCCCGCCTAGCGCTTCTCAGCCCGCGGACCATTCGGTCTCTGCTCCTGGCCCACCAGAGAGGAAAGAACTCTCTGACGGTAGTCGTAGGGGCCGAAGAGCTGGCCTTATTTGTCGCCAAGATCCGAGACCTCTTAGAAGCCCTATCTGGGCTCGGACAGAGAAAAAAAACACAGGGGGGGATCGACGACCTCATCCGGGTCATGGTCGAGACGGGCAAAAAGACCGGCTCCTACCGGGTGCGGCACCCGGAAGAATGCTCGGCTGTAAACACCCCCAAAGCTGTGGCCCGGGCGATTGCTTCCCTCCGGGGGAGGAAGGTGGGCGAGCTCGAATCCCGTGGTGTCATCGTCCTCGACCCCGCGATGACCTGGGTGGATCTGGACGTCCGCATCGGCCGGGGCACTGTCATCTACCCTTCTGCCGTCATCGAAGGACGCACCACGATCGGCAGGCAGTGCCGGATTTTTCCCTTTGTCCATCTGATCGACACGCATCTCGGCGACCGGGTTAAGGTCCTGAGCTCAACCATGATCGAGAGAAGCCGGATCGAGGACGATGCCCAGGTCGGCCCGTTCACCCATTTGCGGCCGAACACGGTCGTCCGGCCGAAGGCCAAGGTGGGCAATTTCGTCGAGATGAAGAACACGGTCTTCGGCGAGGGGTCCAAGGCCGGACACCTGTCTTACCTCGGGGACACGATCGTCGAGGAAGATGTCAACATCGGGGCCGGCACCATAACCTGCAACTATGACGGGTTTAAGAAATCCCAGACTGTGATCGAGCGGGGCGCTTTTATCGGGTCGGGCACAGAGCTCGTTGCGCCGGTCAGGATCGGACGCCGTGCCTACATCGGCGCCGGTTCCGTGATCACCAAGGACGTCTCGCCCGAGTCCTTAGCCGTGGCCCGCTGCCGGCAGGTCGAAAGACCGGGCTGGGTCCGGCGGAAGAATACAAAATAATGTGCGGCATCATTGGCTACCTGGGGTCCAAGAACGCCGTCCCCGTTTTGCTGGACGGCCTCAAGAAGCTTGAGTACAGAGGCTATGACAGCGCAGGTGTTGCCGTCATCCGAGACAACAAGGTCCAGGTCCGGCGGGTCAAAGGCAAGATCCGCGACCTCGTTGAGAGCCTGAAGGCATCTCCGCTCGAGGGAAGCTGCGGGTTGGGGCACACCCGTTGGGCGACCCACGGCCGGCCGAGCGAGGAGAACGCCCATCCGCACCGTGACTGCTCGGGGACACTGGTCGTCGTCCACAACGGCATCATCGAAAACTATCTTCCGCTCAAAGAAGAACTCATCCGTGAGGGTCATGTCTTCCGCACGGAGACAGATACCGAGGTCATCGCCCATCTCCTGGAAAAGCACCTCCGGAGCTCTCTGGAAGAGGCCATGATGATGGCCATCCGGAAACTCGAAGGCGCCTACGCCGTAGCCGCCATGTCGGTGCGGGACCCCGATAAGATCGTCGCCGCCAAAACAGGCCCGCCGGCCGTTGTCGGCCTGGGAGATAATGAATTCTTCGTCTCCTCCGATATCAACCCCATCCTCGGGCACACCTCCCGGGTCGTATTTCTTGAAGACAACGAGATGGCCGTATTGGAACGGCAGGGGGTCCGGTTCCTCGATTTTCAGGGAAACTCTTTGAGCAAGAAAGTGGACCATCTTTCCTGGAACCCTCTCATGATCGAGAAAAAGGGCTTTAAACACTTCATGCTCAAGGAGATTTTCGAACAGCCCCAGGTCATCCGGGACACGCTCGAGGGTCGCATCTCCCAGGGCTCGGGCAGGGTCTATCTTGATGAGACAGGGCTTTCCCCCCGGGTGACGAAGAGCATCGAGCGGGTCTTGATCATCGCCTGCGGAACGTCTTACCACGCCGGGCTGGCGGGCAAGTATTTCATCGAATCCTTGGCTCATGTCCCCGTATCCGTCGAATATGCCTCCGAGTACCGCTACCATGACCTTCTCCTCGATCCCAGAACGTTGGTCGTAGTCATCTCCCAATCCGGCGAAACGGCGGATACGCTGGCCGCCCTAAGGGCGATCAAGAAAGCGGGCGGGCTCACCCTGGCCATCTCCAACGTCGTGAACTCCACGATCCCACGGGAAGCGGAGAGGGCGCTCTACACCCATGCCGGGCCCGAGATCGGCGTCGCCGCGACCAAGACCTTTTCCGCCCAATTGGCGGCGCTGGCCCTTCTTGCCATTTATCTGTCCCAAGCCAAGGGAAGGAGTGATGAAGGAACCTCCTCTCCTCTTATCCAGGACCTGCTGCGGTTGCCGCATAAGCTGGAGAGAACCCTGGCCGAAGCCAGGCGGCTGGAAGACCTCGCCCAGAGGTTCCTGGCCTTCTCCCACTTCCTCTATATGGGCCGCTGGGTCAGCTTTCCGGTCGCCTTGGAGGGGGCTCTCAAGCTTAAAGAGATCTCTTATCTCCATGCCGAGGGCTACGCGGGCGGAGAAATGAAGCACGGCCCTATCGCCCTGATCGACGAAGACATGCCGACCCTGGCCGTCGTTCCCAAGGACCGAGCTTACGAGAAGATGCTCAGCAATATTTCCGAAATCAAGGCGCGGTCGGGCCATGTCCTGGCCGTGGCCTTCGAGGATGACCGGGAGATCACGAGCCATGCGGATGAGGTCATCCGGGTTCCCGCCTGTTCCCCCCTCTGGAGCCCCTTCCTGACCGTCCTTCCGCTCCAGCTTTTTGCCTACCACATCGCTGCCAAACGCGGTGCGGACGTCGACCAGCCCCGGAATCTGGCCAAGAGCGTGACGGTCGAGTAGAGTTATTTCTTCTTAGGCCTTAGTTCTCTGCCTATCCTAATCCTTCGAGAAGGGCGGCTTCGCCCAGCCTCGCGTCTAAAAAAAATCTTGACGTCTCACAGCCGCAGGTCTTATCATTGTCTTAAGTGTTTTTGGTCCATTGGCTCTAATATGAAGGGGAACTTGAAAACGCCTTCCATGCTGCTTAACGGCCTGATGCGCCTGCAAGGCGACTTGCCCAACAGGACGATTCACGCCATCGGCATCGACCTCGGAACAACGAATTCCTCTGTTTCCGAGATTGCCTGGAATCCGGCATCCGGCGAGCCGCCGTCGATTCGAACGCTCGAGCTCGAGCAGCCAACCCGCGAGGGATCCTACTCGAGCCCGCTTGTCCCGTCGGTCGTGGCCATTCTTCCGGACGGCACCGTATGGGTCGGCGAAGGGGCCAAGCGCCTCCGCGCTTTTCCGGCCGAATACGGCCTAATCTTCGAGAAAAACCTCTTCTACGATACAAAGAATGAGATGGGGTTGCGTAAAACGTACTTCCGCGCACCAGCAGGCTTAAACCATGCCTCGAAAATCGGCGGCCGTGTTTTGGCTTTCATCGCGGAAGCGGCTTCGAAAATGGCAAAAATCACACCGGATTATACGGCCGTCACCGTGCCCGCCTCCTTCCAGCTCAACCAGCGCCGGGACACGCTTCTCGCGGCCCAATATGCCGGCTTGGCGATCAACGATGACGACATCATCGATGAGCCCACCGCGGCGCTCATCGATTTTTTCATGACGGGGCCATCTGCCGATGTCCTCCCCGCAGACCGGCCGGGGCTCTGCGTTGTCTTCGATTTCGGCGGCGGCACTTGCGATGTGTCGGTTATCGAAGTCTCGCGAGATGTTCCCGCCTCGGAATCCGGCGTATCTCACGGTTTCTCCATGAGCCAGCTCGCCGTATCGCGATATCATCGTCTCGGCGGCGGGGACATCGACGCGGCTATCGTTCATGATGTCCTTATCCCGCGCCTTCTCGCTGAGAACTGCCTCGACCCCCTCGCCCTCAGCTGGGCGCAGAAGAAAAAAGGGCTCGAGTCCCAACTCCTCGGCAAAGCCGAAGCCCTGAAAATTGCGCTCTCCTCCGAGGTTAATCGCCTCATCAAATTCGACCGCTATGCGGCCGCTGAAAAATCCACCATCATTGTTCATCAGCCCCCTGTTAGTTGTACACTTGGCTCCTTGACCTACACCCTCTCCAATCCCGCGCTATCGGCAGCCGAATTTGAGCAGCTCCTTGCGCCTTTTCTCGACTCAGACTTTCTTTTTGCCCGCGAGACTGAGTTCCGCCTCACTCAGTCTGTCTTCGCCCCACTCCGGGACGCCATCGATCGTGCCTCCCGTGATCCCTCCGATGTTGATTTCTGCCTCATGGCCGGAGGCAGCACCCTCATCGCCCAGGTCCGCGAAGCCGTCCGCGCGTTCTTCCCGAACGCACGCCTCGTTTTTCGTGATGACGGCCTCGAGGCCAAACTCTGCGTATCCCGCGGCGCTGCCTGGAACGCGGCGGTTAAGGGCCTCACCGGCCTCCCCCTCATCCAGCCCGTTTTGCACGACGGGATCGTCCTGATTACTTCAGACGGCAAGCCGAACCCTCTAATCCCTTCACGCACTGCGCTCCCATTTCCAGCGGATGGTTCTTTTCTCAAGGAACGTTTCAAAGTGCCCGTCGCCAAAAAGCCGGTGCGAGAGCTTCGCTTCGAGGTCGTCGGTCAGGAGGACGGCCAGCACATCTTTGATGAAATCGTACGTCTTCCAGATGACATCGCTCCAGGCGCAGAGATAACCCTGGAATATCGTGTCACCCGCGGCAAGCAGTTCGAGTGCCGCGCCTATCTAGCTGCGCGGCCATCCGTTCTCCTTGAAAAAACGATCGAGAACCCGCTCGTCAATATCGCCAATCCGCACACGATTCAGCTCAAGATCGAGGAGGCGGAAGAGAAGCTGCGGCAGCGCAATGGCGGCACCGCCCGCGATCGCGACACCTACGTCGAACTCGCTCGCATGTATGCGCAGCTTAATCAGCGCGAGCGCGCCCTCGACTATCTCCGCACGGCCCAGAGTCGCCTGCTTTCCCCGGACCCGGAGATCCTCAACCTCCAGGGGATCTACTTTTCGGAGCTCGGCGACCATGGCCGCGCCGAAAAGGCATATCTCGAGGCCGACCGGGCCGCTCCTGAGTGGGGAGGTCCATTGTTCAACCTGGCCCTTAGCTGTCGGCGAAGGGGACTCCATCAGGAAGCTCTGCAGACCATCGAGAAAGCAGCTCAAAAAGCTGCCGAGCGCGGCCCTTACCTCACCTTCAAAGCCATCTGCCTGGATTCCCTGGGGTTGTCCGACGAATCGAAGGAGACTGCAGCCGAGGCCGTGCGCGCCTTTGACCCGCCCAAGACATTGGATGACTGGGCTCTCGGCTGGCTGGTGAAGGCAGCTCAAACCGTAGATAACGAGGCCGTTAAGAAGCGAGCCGAGCAGGAGCAGCAGAAGCGCCGCCGGAAACCCGCCTCCTCGTGCGATGATGTGCCCCGGCCTGAGCCCTGGAGCGATAGATGATCACCTGGCTCGTCCCGCGGCAGGACCTTACACCCGACCAGGCCCGCGTCGTCGAGCTTCCGCCCGAGTCGAACCGCCTCGTGCTTGGGCTCGCAGGCTCCGGCAAGACCCAGGTCCTTATCCATCGCGCCGCCTATCTTGCCGAAACTTACCGCGTCAAGCCGGAGCTTTACCGCGCCTTTGTCTTTACCAATGTCATCAAAGAATACATCCGCTCGGGCTTCGAGTTTCTTGGTCTCCCCGAACAGGCGGTAAGCACGTTTGATTTCTGGTGCGTCGGGCTCCATGAAAGGCATATCAGTCCGAGGCTGCCCCGGGTGGACGGCGGAAAGACTCTCGATTTTCGCAAGATCCGCAGGCAGGTCCTAAATCATATCAGCTCGATGGCAAGTTTGCAGAAATCGCTCGATTTCGTGCTCGTCGACGAGGGACAGGACCTCGCGCCGGAAGTCTACGACATCCTTCACCTCTCCTCTCACCATGTCACGGTTTTCGCCGACCCTCAGCAGAAAATCTTCGAGGACGGCGCCGACGAAAGCTTCATCATGAAGAAACTCCGGATCGACGCCCCGCAGGTATCGCTCCTCGGCGCCTACAGGAACGCCGCTTATGTTGCCCAGCTTGCTTCCCATTTCATCGCGGACCGGGCAAAGCGAGCGCAATACCTTGCCCAAGTCAGCACCGAGCAGAGGGTGAGGGAGAGGCCTCTGTGCTTCGTGGCTGCGACCTATGATCAGGAGCTCGATAGGCTGGCAGAGATTATCCGTCAGCGGCAGGTCCTCAACGAACGCGTCGGCATCGTCGTGCCGACGAACAGGCTCGTCCACGGGATCGCCGAGGGGTTGGGGGAGCGCGGCGTTACGGTCGAGAGGGCCGTGGCGAAAGAGAAGGCGGGCAAAGTCTCAATCACCTGCAGTTTCGCCAATCTTGTCCCCAAGATAGCGACGTTCTATATGGCCAAAGGCCTCACATTTGACAGTGTACTCCTGCCCCGGCTCACGGCCAAGGCTTACGATTGGATCCGTCGCGAGCAGTTGAAGCGGATGATGTTCGTCGGCATCGCCCGGGCCACCCAGTGGGTTTACCTGAGCACGGTCAAGGGAACCGAGTTCGATGAGATGGCCGTTCTGCTGGAGGCCGCGGCGCAGGGGCATCTGACCATGCAGGGGAGCGGGGAGTGGCGGGCAGGGGCGGATAGAGGGGGAGAAGGGGAGCGGGCGAGAGGTGAAGGTTCGCGAGACACCGGACGAAGGGAGCCGGAGGAGGACGATTTCTCGGTGCTATAGGGATCAAATTGTAGGAGTGAACATATGCTTACTTCGAAAGAACGGATCATAGAAACTCTTGAAACTAGGCCAGGCGGACTTTGTGATGATTGCCTCTCTAGAATCGCGGATGTGAAACGCCGGCAACAGGTCAATATAATCTGTCGGGACCTCCATAAATCGGGAAAACTAAGTAGAGATAGGATGGGGTGCCCTGAAGAAAAGAGCCAAAGAAAAAAGATAATCAATAAGCTCATCGGAGTTGAGGATACATATCCGCCAAAAAAGCCAGCAAAATCGTCCAAGGTTCAAGAAGAAGCAGCACAATATCAACTTGCCTCGCCAAACATGGCGGGTAAACTGGATTATATAAGGCGGCAAATTATAACAATATTGAATCAATTAGATCCGCAAAGACAACAGAGCTCGAGTGCTTCAACATATGAAGTATTGTCCGACAGGCTACGGAGGCTAGCCGATAAAGGAGTCATTCCCGCGAATATTATGATCATTATAAGAATGCTATGTGCCATGAGAAACGCGGTCGTATACCAAGAATGCCCACTTGCAGAACAAGACGAAAAGCTCATAGATAATGCATTCAATATAGTCCTAAGTTGGCGGAGCAAAAAAGGAGTATCCTGACGGTAAGCAATGAAGCTGTAGTGTCCTGTGAACAAGCCAAGGATTAGAGCTAAATGAAGCTCTGGGTCGGGATTAACGGACAATGAGTGGTTTGATGTCGTTTCTCATGTCCCTGGTATTGATGAGGTCAATTTCTGGCAGCCGGGCGGTGGCTCCAAGGCCTTCGTGGCTCTGCAGCTTGGAGAACAGAACATTTTCGAACTTCATAGCACGCAAAATGAAGAACGCCAGAAGAGAGCGCTTCCGCAAAAAACTGGCGGGTCTCGGCGAGCCGGCGGGAGATTTCTTTGCCTCTTCGTATATACGCTCGAACTCTTTCAGTTCCCTGCGATACCTGTCGCGCGCCTTGTGATATTCGCGGTGCTGGGGATGGGCGCCAAAGTAACTGATGAAGCAGGCGATCGCGAAGATCATGAGGTTGAATACAATGAAGATCCAACTCGCCATCGCCGCGCTGATCCCGACCTTGTGTGGATCAAGGTTGGATCGGAGAGGAAGCCAACGGACAAAGGTTGTGGTCGGATAAGTTATGGCGGAATTGGAAAAGAATGGCGACGGTTTAACCATGCCCGAAGTGTTACTATGAGTTCGGGTTTTATCTGCACTTGGCAGCCAGGAGAACGATAGTGGAGGCATTGCGTTCAACATTCACTTGGCTGGACTACTCCGAGCATGAGCGTCGGAGGATGTTGGACGTCATCCACGCATTTGATGAGAAGGGCACGCGGGACGAGCTGGGAATCGGTACGATCAGAGATGGGTTGGCGGATCTGCTGTTCCCTGGAACCGGCACGGTGCAAACCCGGGCCAAATATTTTCTGCTCATCCCTTGGGTCTACCTCGATTTGGAGGCAAAGGGCATTCCTTCACGGGCAATCGCCGACAAGGCCAGGGGGCGGGAGATCGAATTGATAGCGGCCTTGGAAAAAGGTGGTGAGACGAACGGCGGCATTATCGGGATTGAGGCCAAAGCCAATCTGCAGCGTTTACCCAGCAACATTTACTGGCAAGGGCTTGGCGTGTGGGGCATCCGCCGTTTTCCGGGTTCACAGGATCAGTATCACAGGGCTCTCGATGGCTGGTATGAGTCGAAGCGTGATCGTCAACCAACGGATAGAGGTGAGAACTATGACGATGGGTCCGTCCGCTTGAACTGGCACCCAGCTATTCCAGAGCTACCGGATGGCTGGCGATGGAATACAACATTTAGTCTTACCAAAGAGGAAGCGCGGTTTCTTCGGGACTGCATCCTGCATCGCATTGCAAGCTCCCTTTTGGCTAACTTGGTCGTGCTCGATCGACAGCTTGGCGACGCCGAGTTTTGTTGGGCCAGTGAGAGGCATCGCGACTTCCCGCCCACCAACAGGCAGCAGGTGGCGCACGCTCAGAACTTCTCTGAGTCAGTACACGGTGCGGCCCTTATGTACAACCTGCTACTCGCCGAGAAGGCCGGCAAGTCAGACCTGGAAGCCGGCTACCGCGAAGACATCCAGACATGGTCGCAGCTGGTCTTGAATAGCGGCCAAAGGCTGGCCAGCTGGGATACCGGTGCCTTCTGGGCGCTATTGCGGGAACGGGGCGTTCGGGTGCCACCGCGCACCTTCAACTTTGTATGCGAGTGGATACGTCGTGTGCTTGGCGCTCGTGATCCGGCTAAACTGGCAGATGACAAGCAGGTCCGGCAGCTAATCCGTAATCGGGAGATTGAACTCAAGAAAGGACTGGCCAGATTGGAAAGTGCTCGGGCGCTGGAGCTCTGGAACGGAGCCGCTGGCACCGGCCGGCTCGACTTCCGGTGGCAGGTGGCGCGGCAGATAGTAAACGACGTTCTGGAGGGCCTTAGCCATGCTTGAACCGCTAGGCCGCAGGCATCTCTTCGACGCGCTTCGCCCGCCGTCCGGCTATAACGTGGATGTGGCCATAGGGACTACGTTCTCGATGGACCTGCTGACCCTCCTTGCCGTTCCTTTGGCTTTCGCCCTTTTTGACTGGGAGGACGACGAAGGCCGGGTGAATCCCGATCCCATGGCGTTGCTCGAAGCAGCCCGCCGGTACGCAGGCCGCACGCACATTTTCTGCCAGGCAGCCCAGATTCACCTCCCGCGCCATCGTTCTCAGCTAGTGTATCATCTTGAGAACATCGTACACGAAGTCTCGCCCCCCAACGACCGTGGGGTATTTCATCCCAAGGTCTGGGTCCTGCGGTTTGTCCCCTCAGCAAGAGGCGATCCCATCCTCTATCGGGTCCTCTGTTTGAGTCGGAATCTGACCTTCGACCGATCCTGGGATACTTTGTTGGTGATCGAAGGCGAACTGACAAACCGAGAACGAGCGATTACGGCTAACCACCCACTTGGCGACTTCGTGCAGGCGTTGCCGAAGATGATGCTTCACTCGGCATCTGGTGAACTCCGCAAGACGGTTAGCCGGATCCATAAGGAATTGCGGCGCGTGCGGTTTGCAGTGCCCGAAGGTTTTGACGAAGTCCGTTTTCACGCCCTGGGCTTGGCCGAGAAGGGCGAATGGTGGTTCGACTCCAGCTGCGACCAGGTGCTGGCCATGGCGCCCTTTCTGGACTGGGGCTTCGTAAAGAGACTGACGGCCAGCTCCCCCGGCGCGTGCGTGCTGATATCACGCCTGGACCAGTTACAGGAAATGAAGCCGCGCCTCCTGGCCGAATGTCAAAAGGTCTATTATCTGGATCCCGGTGCGGAGGAATCAGTGCCGGAGGAAGGTGATAAGACCGATCCGCACGGATCGGCAAATGCTAGTGCAGGTGCGCCTAATGACAACCTCTCTGGACTGCACGCCAAGCTCTATGTTGCGGATGCGGGCTGGAATGCGAGCGTATGGACTGGATCTGCGAACGGAACGACTGCAGCGTTTTCCAGGAATGTTGAGTTCCTGGTTGAGCTGACCGGGAAGAGAAGTGTATGCGGCGTTGATGCGTTCCTGAAAAGAGCCCAGGGGCAGACGCGGTTTGCTAATATGCTCAGGGAGTTCACCCCCGGCGATTCGCCGCCAGCAGCGGATGAGAATGCACGCAAGGCAGAAAAACTTGCCGATCAGGTCCGATACTCTCTCGCCCGGCTAGGGCTCGTGGCCAATGTATCGTCCTCATCGGATGCGTCTTTCCGCGTAGAGATTGGGTCGGTGACCAAGCCCACGAAGTCCAGTCGGAGCGAAGGCGTCTCGGTGCGCTGTTGGCCCCTGACGTTCGATGAGCATGAGGGGTTCGAAGCCCAGAACTTGCTCGACGGCGGCAAGCTTCTCTTCGCGAAGCTCTCATTCGAGGCGCTCACAACCTTCTATGCTTTCCATGTCCGGGCTACAGTCGGCAAACGCACACATGATGCCCGGTTTGTCCTGAACTTGCCGACGGAGGGAATGCCAGTAGATCGGATGGAGCGCATGCTGCGATCCATCCTGCAGAACAAGACTCTGGTTCTACGAATGCTCCTACTTCTTCTCGCTGATTCAGACAGCGATCTGTTGGCGCGTCTGTTTGAGTCATCATATGACTCCTCAGAGGAAGGTAAGTCGTGCACCTCTTCCGCCCTGGGTGAGCTTACTTTGTTTGAACCCTTACTGAAAGCATTGGATCACAATCCGGGGCGACTTGAGCGCATAGCGCGACTAATTGATGATCTAAAGAAGACAGGCGGTGCCGAATTATTGCCACCGGGATTTCTGGATGTGTGGAATCCTATTTGGTTAGTGGCGCAACAACTGATCCATGAAGAAAGCCAGTTATAAGCCGGATACCAATCGAGTACTGCGAGTGCTCAAGGATTTCCAGCTGCGCACCGTGGAGTACGCATTTCGCAGACTCTACACCGACAAGGACTGCACGCACCGCTTTCTGGTAGCGGATGAAGTGGGGTTGGGCAAGACCCTTGTTGCTAGAGGGTTGATCGCGAAAATGGTGGATGCACTATGGGACCGTGGGGGGCGGATTGATGTCATCTACATTTGCTCCAACGCCGACATTGCCCGCCAGAATATCGCACGGCTTTACCTGGCTGAGGATTACGATTTCACCCCGCCAGACCGCCTGACCTTGCTGCCTCTTCACCTCCACGAGATGACGCATGGCAGACGCATGAACTTCGTTGCGCTGACGCCAGGCACATCCTTTGATCTTAAATCGCGCAGCGGAACGGCCAAGGAAAGGGCGCTACTGCACCGGGCGCTGCGGGACAAGTGGGAATTTCGTGGGCGTTCATCGTACAACGTGTTCTCCGGCTACATGAACCCAGCCAATTTCCATCCTTGGTGTACATGGATGGACTCGCAGCGTGTCGACGCGCAAGTTCTGGATGCGTTCACAAAACGTGTTGATGCGTTTGATGAATCGGAGCGAGAAGCGAGTCGGCCAACCCTTAAACAACGGTTTGAGGTTCTCTGCCAAATCTACTCGCGGAGCAATTCCAGAGGCACTCGGGATACCTCCGTCATGCGAGAGCACTTCGTAGGGGAGCTGCGGCGGCTGATGGCAGGCGCTTGCTTGGAATGGCTGGAGCCGGATCTCATCATCATGGATGAGTTCCAGCGGTTCAAACACCTAATGGATCCGGAGGATCCTAGCGGCGAGTTGGCGAGGGATCTATTCGACTACTCGGACGATATCACGCACTCCTCTGCGCGGGTTGTCCTTCTGTCCGCGACGCCGTACAAGATGTACACGCTCCACCGGGAACAGGAAGGGGAGAACCATTACAGTGACTTCATTGACACACTGTCATTTCTACTGAAAGACGCATCGAAAACGGCGCGGATTGAGGAACTACTAGATGCCTATGCTAAGGGATTACACCGGCTTCAATCCGAGGGAACTGGGCCGCTCCTCCAAATCAAGACCGAGCTGGAAGTTATATTGCGGCGCGTTATGGTCCGCACGGAGCGGCTGGCTCGGTCGACCGACCGCAACGGCATGCTCAAGCAAATCACCCCGTCCGTCCCCTCACCAGAGGTCTCGGATATTCGGCACTATCTGGCCCACGCGCGCATTAGCCGACAGCTGGACGGCGGATCCATTATGGAATATTGGAAGTCTGCTCCATACCTCTTGAGCTTCATGGAGGACTACCGATTCAAACGCCTGTTCAAGCAACGAACCGGAGCTGAGACTGACCCGGTCGTTAGGAAGGTGCTGTTGGATGCCCCAGGCACTTTAATCTCGCATCGCGATCTGAAGCGCTACCGCGCAGTTGATCCCTGCAATGCCCGATTACGCGGCCTGCTCCACGACACAGTTGCCACCGGCGCGTGGAAGCTGCTCTGGATCCCGCCCGCTCTGCCGTACTACGGGTTGTTCAATGAGTATAATCAACCCGGTACTTCCGCTTTCACCAAGCGCTTAATCTTTTCGTGCTGGCATGTCGTACCGAAGGTGATCGCCGCGCTGGTTAGCTACGAAGCTGAACGGCAATGTGCGCTCTTGCACGACAACAGCGCGAAGAGCACGCCCGCCGAACGGAAAAAGCGAACACCATTGCTTCGTTTCAACGTCTCCGACGGCCGGCTTACGGGGATGCCCGTCCTTGGCTTGATCTACCCTGCGGCGGTCCTGTCCGCAGCGACCGATCCCCTCGAGCTTTCCCGCGGCTGCACTGCTGGCGTAACTTCTGCGCCGGACTTCGGAGGAGTGTTCGCTGCGGCACGATCACGTGTGGCCGATCTGGTCGCCTCCATCCCGGTGAAGCCGAAACCCAGCGGCCCCGTAGACGAGGACTGGTACTGGGCGGCGCCGTTGATCTTTGATCTGACGCGCCTGCCAGAGGAGACCAAGCTGTGGTTTGGCCAGGAGGCATTGGCGGCTAACTGGTCCGGGGAGGAGCGCGATGATGACGGCGACCGGGAGAACCGATGGCATGACCATGTCGCGCGGGCCCGCAAGTTCGTGCGGGACTTCAGCAGCGGCAAGCTCGCTTTGGGTCGGCCGCCGGATGATCTGGTTGAGGTCCTCACTTGGATAGGAATTGCCGGGCCCGCCGCCTGCAGCTGGCGGAGTCTAGGGCGCTTGTGTTGCGAGGCTGATCCGGCCATGGCGCGCAATCTGGCAGGCCAGATGGCACATGCATTCCTGAAGCTCTTCAACCTACCCGAGAGTATGTCGCTGATCCGTGGCAGCCGAGGCGGCGACGGTGCTAAGGAGCCCTACTGGGTTCAGGCCCTGCAATACTCGGCTGGCGGCTGTCTGCAAGCGGTACTGGACGAGTATATTCACATCCTTCGCGAAAGCCTCGGACGGATTGACGCGGCCGCTGACAAGACGTTGAAGGACATCGCGGAAGCTGTTAAGACGGCGCTAAGGCTGCGCACATCCCGGGTGGGCTATGACCATGTCTTTGTCAAACCGCGTCACCATCTGCGCGTGATGCCGCAGTCGATGCGCGTCCGTTTCGCCATGCGGTTTGGCAAGCTGGACGCCGAGGATGGCGGGGAACCGACACGTGAGGATCATGTGCGGGCCGCTTTCAACTCGCCATTCTGGCCGTTTGTACTGGCGACCACATCCATCGGACAGGAAGGGCTGGACTTCCATCAATACTGCCACGCTGTCGTCCATTGGAACCTCCCTACGAATCCAGTCGACTTGGAGCAGCGGGAGGGCCGGGTCCATCGCTACAAGGGCCATGCCGTTCGAAAAAACGTAGCTAAGCGTTACGGGCTTTTAGCCGGAAATGAGCCCGACGTCTGGTCCGCCCTCTTCCGACAGGCGAGAAAGGACTGCTCGGCAGGGGCGAACGAGATTGAACCGTTTTGGGTGTTTCCTATTGAGGGGGGAGCGTATATTGAACGCCACGTACCAATACTGCCTACCAGCAGTGAGGAACTTCAGTTGATCGATTTGAAGCGCTCTGTTTCTCTGTACCGCCTCGCATTTGGTCAGTTGCGTCAGGAGGACCTAGTTGAATTCCTGAAGGGGCTTCTTCTGAATGAGACAGATATCGAGCGGGTGTCCGGACAGCTACTCATGGATCTTGAGCCACCATGCTGAATCAGCTTGTTCCTTGACTCGTGGGAATCGCGTCAACCAGCGGCGTTGATGCCGTAGCTCGGCTACAAGACAACGCCGCTTCGGTTCGATGAATTATTCGCTCTCCTTGGCACCACTTGTGGCTACGACTTCTTCTGGAGCAAGCGAACCTTTAAGGCGATTGACAACTTACCTAATCAGCTTAGTTGCCATCCTTCCTTTACGCCTTTGAGGAGAACGTTAGCTTCTTTGGCGACGTCTGCCGAGGGCATGACCTTGCCATCACCCATCTCGATGCGGATGTGGAACCGGAACGGTGTGTTGGCTTTGGCCTTAAGCTTGAGCAGATCGGGGATGATGTCGCCGAGATCCTGAATCTCGGACGGTTCGAATTCGGCGCTCGCTACGAGCATCTTGGGGGATGAGACTTCGGTCCCCCCCATTCCGCCGCTAGCACCACCGCCCATTTCGGCCGTCATTTCCTGGAACTTTGCGGACTGTGCCGCAGGGAAATCACAAGGCCATGCCGCGGAGTCTTCGGCGATTCTTAAGAACCGCCCTTGTAGAGCCCCATGAATGGCGTCCCTGACGGTCTTCCAAGGCAGTGTCTTCCCCGACTTGATAGAAAGCGCCGTGGCGACAGACAGTCCCGAAGCCCCGTTGTCCCTCCAGGCGTCGGGAAGGTTTTCCGGCAGGACTTCCGCCGCGGCGATGACTGCGGGCGGGGCACATAGCTTGGCGTTCGCGGTCAGAACGCCGGCTGGAATCGGCTCTCCGAGAATACTGGCGGGCCCCGATAGCATCCATAAAACGCCGCTTTCGACTGCCGCGCCAATGGCTTTTTCCAAAACTCCCCTACTGACCTTGGGAATGGACATCGGTTCCAAGTAACCGCCCCGGTCAACCTGGACCACTTTTCCGCCCGCGAAGTAATCCGTTACGCTTTTAACCGTGATCTCCTCGCCCGGCCACAATTCCGGCAGTTTCTTGGGCGTAAGGAGTGCGGGGGTCATCTCTACCAATTCGGCAGCTTCCGGCAAGATAAGCTCAAGAGCGGCATCATTGAGCGCCATTTCGTCCGGGCGGTTCATCCACCATGTGCGTGAAGTTCCGTCTGGGCGGACAAGCCGCAAGACAAACGTGCCCTTCTCACAACCGTCAGCCAGCGTCTCGAGAATGGCGCTGGCCTTGAGCATCTTCGGTAGATGAGGAAACTGGGCGAACGCCCCGGCCAAATCCTTAACGCGCCTCGACGTCTCTCCCGCCCGCCAGAGGTTGTATGGAGCGTCCGGCAGGAGTGCCTCAGCGGTGATGGCTGTATCCTGGACACGCGCCCGCTTGTCTGCCTTAATGACGTTAAAATGAAGCTCGCCGTTAATCGTGATCTTGAATGCTTGGACCTCATCCTGTTCGGAGATTGTCACCACGATACAATAGGCCTGTCGAATCGCGTCTGGAATGCGACCCTTGGCCTTGTCGATATTGATTTGTAGCGTCTGCGCCCGGGCGGGATCAACGTTCCCGTCCTTTTGTTGTTTCTTAATATCCTCTCGAACCATTTCCCAAGCAAGGTAATCGCGCACACGCGCCATGGCCAGTTCGAGACCGTCCTTGGATGGCACGAGAAGCAGAACGGCGTTTCGGTACACGCGAGGTCGTTCCGATCCCGTTGTCTCGTTTAAGAAGCGCTTGACCTCAGAACTCGGCTTGCCGGACTCCGACGCCGCGCTCAGGCCCAGAACGGCGAAGTGGAACGCGCCGTCGTCCTCGATGTCCTTGGGTCTCGTGGGCAACGTGTGAACTCGCACTCCGGCGGCCGAAGCGTTGGCCGTAAGCGATTTCACCTTGCCGATGTCATCAAGAAGACGAGCGCGGACTATCTCATCCGAGAAGTTCTTGGCCGCAACCGCGTGCATCTGCGTAAGATTGGGACGATTGCCGAGCCGCCATGTGTTGGGTAGTTGACCCTCGCCGACGGTGGTGTAAAGGTCGTCGAGCCAGTAACTCTTCTGAGCCCAGCGGGAAAGCCCCTTCTCAAGCTCGATCTTGTCGGGCCGGGTGGAACCAAGAAGGACTACCAAATCGCTGGTCTTGGCGTTCTGCCCGATCGGCTGTGAGTGCAGGAAGGTCGCTACAACTGCCTGCTCGACCTCCCGGAACTTGAGTCCGACGGACTCCGATTGGATTTGTTTAGCCTGCGAGAATTCGTTGTCGAGAATACCGGTCCACGCCTGCTTCTTGCCTTCCCACTCCTCGGTGTCCGCAACCGTCACCATCTCCCGCATGGCATCTGAAATTCCTTCCCTATCGGGGGGAGCCAAGAAGACGGAGGGACCGACAAGCGGATTCACGTCCCATTTCTCGGCCTCGCGTAACGCCAGGGCAAACGTTCGCAGAACGCCGCGCGTACGCTGAAACCGAGCAAGCTGCGTCCATTTCGAATAGAGTACCTCCGTCAGGTCGGGATGGAACGGAAAGCTCTTCAGGAAGCGTTCCTCGGCCTCCGCGCCCGACTTGGCCGTATGATCGTCGACGGCTTGAATACCCTTGAGGGCGGCCGCGACGTGCTGGCGGAAGGACTCACGGTCCCTTAGCGATTCCGGCGCAAAGAACCGGCGGCGTAGAACCTCGGCCACATCTTCCTTGGCCACCGGCTCAACAGCCTCCTCGCGCTGGCGCTGGAAGATGTCGTAAAGCTCCGCCTGAATTTCGCGGCCGAGTTTGTCGCTCTTGCGCGGATCGGTCGCCAGAAGCGACGCAACGAGGCAGCACCGGTCCGTCTTGACTACCGCCTGAGTTAAATATTGAAAAAAGTTTACAAGGTGCGCTCGCCATTCTGAGTCAAATGCCACTTTCTCTCGCGCATACATGAGCACTTCATCAATCAGGACCAGCGTTCCAAACCCGTCCTTGCCCGGCATTCCCAGAAGCTCCGTGAGCAGGGTCTCGGCGGGAGCGGAAACGCGCTCCTCCGCCTTGCCGTTTGCGTGCAGGAGCTTGAGACCGTCGTCCCCCGCGATTTGGTATGCCAGAACGCTCCAGGGATGCTTGAGTGTCCTGGCCTTGCCATTAGGCGACAAGATCTCCATGCCTTTCTCCACATCCAGTTTGTCGAAGCAGAGCCCAACCACCCGGCACTTGGGGGGCTTCTGTCCGATAGCCTGTTCAAACTCGGCTACGGCAGGCAGATTCGGCAGTTTATCTGGATCGTGAACGAGATGGCGAAGCGTGATCAGCGTATGGGTCTTACCACCGCCGTAGGTTAGCTCGAGTTGCCGAACGGCCTTATCGTTCTTCCTTGCCAAGCGCAGTACCACGTCTCGCACGAGTTGACGCAGATTGTAGGTCGGGAAGGTGAGCCCAAAGAACTCCTGCGGCTTTTCGTAGATAGGCCTCTTGCCGCGCTGCATCATGACCTCGTAGAGGTCCGCTGCGAACATATGAAGAGGCAGATCGCCGGAGCGCAAGTCGTCGCGCAGTTTCACTACTTCATGCCAGGATTTCCAGGATAATTTAGCCATGACTTGACTCCTCATTATCTTCGTTCTTGAAAAGTAAGATCTGCTTTTCGTCCTTCACCGCTCCCCGCGCGCCGATGTGATTACTGATGGACTCGAGAAGAGACCGTTCCTCGCTCCCGTGCGGCGAAAGCTCGATAAGCGATTGCAGGAGCCTCTTGAAGAGTTCCTGCCGCCGCAGGCCGTTCTCGTCGAGGTACTCGTCCACCTTGTGAACGTCGCCCCCCTTCCAAAGGTGCATCAGGCAATGAATCCGGTCAATGAGCGGAACGGGCCTGCCGCCGGGGGCCTCGAAACCGAGCGATTTGTTCTTGCGCTGCGCCCAGGTTTTGAGCTTTACTTTGTTGCCGGAATCATCCTCGGTCTCGGTATCAGCTTCCGCATCGGCGTCCGCCTCCTCCGGTTCCTCGTCATCCGCTGCCTTCCCCTTTGTGAAGCCGATGAGGTCCCAGGTATCGGAGAGTTCTTTGTCCGAGACGCCGCACGAGATGGCGTAAAGGATGCAAGCTCCCGCCGGGGCTTCATCCAGGCCGAAGTCGTGGCGGTGGAGGAGGTAGTAAGCGGTCGGCTCGTCGAGACGGTCGGCGGCGGAAAGTTCCGCGCCATCATCTTTGTCGCCTGAGAGCACCCGGCCGACCACAAAGTCGACGACCATCCGCCGGACGTGGGTGAGGAACTCCGAGACGGGCATCACTTGGCCAGGATCATTGGCCTTCTTGACCACAGGATGTTTGCTGTAAGCCTCCAGCGCCGGGCCGGTCGCCGCCCAGACGAAGTCCGGCCCGCGGATTCCGGCGTCCCAGACCTCCCGTAGCTTCTCCCGGATGTTCCGGCGCATGTCCTCCAAAACAATATTGTCCCAACCCGGCCGCGCCGTGGCCGGACGCTTCTTGCAGACGAGCCAGACGGAGGAGGACAAAGATGCTCGGCCTAAATTCCTTAATCCACCCGGCATTTCAGTTGCGATTGGCCAAGATCCATTAACACAGAAACCTGCGCGAATCACTGCGGCCGCAAGAGTTTCCCATGCATCGGGTTTCTTGTTGGCAAAAACAACAATCAAATGTCCATTTGGAGAAGTGCGGTTATAAGCCGCGCTGAATGCTCGAAACATCCCATCTTCATAGGTGCTTTTAGATGCCTGATTGTCACCGGCATGCCGACTACTATCATCGATCAATTCCCCGTCACGCGCTTTATCATCCCACTTAGGCGACAAGGGATTCTTGAAGTTGATAGTAAATTCAGGACCCGCATCCGCAATGCTTCGGCGTAGCCATAGATAAAAAAAGTCCATTAAGTCAGAGTAAGGAATAGCATCGTAGTATGGAGGGTCCGTGAAGACCAAGTCATACGTGTCCTCGCCCCCGACGATAGCAGATCTGTTGATCACTTTGGGTGTGACTGTTCCAGACCATGACCCCTCACGCAAATTCGATAGAACACGCCATGCAGACTTTATTCCCCCTGCAAAGAATCGTTCACTGGGTGTAAATGGATTCGCTTCTGCAAAATCCCAAATGATGGGGAGTGCCCATCGCATGAACAGGTGTTTGACTTCTTCCGCGCCATTTTCCCACACACACAGTTGAGTCATGTAGTCAGCCGTGCGACTGATGATGCATGTTGAATATGCACCAAGGGCCTCACGCCAATCTGCAGAATAGCCATCCTGCTCCTTTCGGGCCTCCCTCGTCCACTTCACGAAAGTCCCAAGCGCCAGAAGTTGACGCGGCGTGAAGAGCTTCTTCCACTGGTCAAATCCGTAGCTATCCACGGAGAACGCCCGGCTTGCGCCGCTTCCGCCCTTAGGTGTCGGTTCTTCCGGCATTCCGAAGGGGATCTGGGCGAACACCTCGGCCAGGGCTTCCTGTGCCGCCTCGGCTTGCTGAATCTCGTGCTCCGTCGGCAGACGGTATTCCTTGCCGTTCGGGCCGTCCACGACCACGACGGTCATGATTGCGGCGAGCCGTCCGGCCTTGCCCTCCAGCCGAATGTCCTCCATCGTCATGATCGTGCCACAACAAGGGCATTTGGCCCCGGATCGCGACATGGTTCCGGCGCCGAGTCGCTTGTCGTGCTCGCGCTTCTGTGCCGCATTGCCACCCTTGGCGGGCACATTCGCCTCGATGAAAAAAACGACGCCAGACTTCTTCGTGTCTAGTTCCATTGCGAGGAGGACGCGCTTCTTGTCCTTCTTGCAGAGCCACCGTGTTTTAAGGAGTGGGAGCGTGGCCCGGCAGTTCTTACACTTCACCGTCCGCGCCCAGAGGTAGGCCACGGTCGGCTTAGCCACCCAGCGCGGTTTCTTCTTGTATTCCTTGCTGAACTCGACGTTAAACGCGTCCACATCCTGCGTGCCGTCATCCTTAAGCGGCACCAGTTGCATGGGCCGCTTCTCAAAAGGATTCTGAACGATACCGTTTTGCTTGTCCTTGCTTGTCAACGGCGGGTGCTCAAAATCCGCATAGGTCGGGTAGTACTTCGCCAACTCCCGTCGGGCGCAGCCGAGTACCCAACGGCCCCACGCCCGGACATGCCACGCCAGATCGGCCTTCGGCGAGCGACCTGAGTCTTTCTTTATCCATTGAGGAAAAGTGGCTGTATCTTCCTGTTCTTGTTTCTTGGTCTTCTTGGTTCGGCCAACAAGATTCGGATGCGCTTTATAGAATTCCTCCATGAATTCTTCGTCGTTTAAGATGAAATCCGGAAGGGGATGCGTCTTCCCGGCCAGCTTCTGCGGATATTCGAGCGTGCATTTCAGGATGAACCACGCCACCGGATTGATATCCACGGCGGTTGCCTCGCACCCGAGGCGCATAGCTTCGAGGGGGATCGCCCCGCCGCCCGCGAACGGGTCGAGCAACTTCGGAGCCCTTCCACCATAAGCTTTCTTTATCTCTTGGCGAAACCATTCCAAGTCCGCTCCATTTTCAGTCTCCCGCCCCCAGTGCAGGATTCCGCCCTCGGTCTGCTCTTTCTCGCGCTCGACGGTCTCGCCGTTGGGCATCTTCTTGCGTTCGATCTTCTTGACCAACTTGCCGCCGATCTTCTCGCAGAGTTCCCTGCGGCCGCTGATGATCTCTTCATGCCAGGCGTCGTCGGACATGCCTTCCGGTTTTGGCTGTGCGCTGGGGTCCGGCAACAGCGTGGCGATTAGCGCCGCCCGGCAAGCCGCCAACGGCCGCCGTGCGGGCCAGATATGCAGCGTCGAAATGTGCCCATGCCGCACATTCTTCTCATGGACCGAATCCAGCGAAGCCTGCTTTAACGGAAAGGTGTGTTCGATAAGTCTGGGTTTATCGGTCATGCTGTCCTCGGTGTTCGTGCCGCCGCGTGCAAACGACGATGAAGGAACGAGGCGATGGTTAGTAGATCAAGAGCATCCTGCTCGATCATGGGCCATGAGATTTTCGGCGCATGGGCCGTGACATTTCGGAACGCTCCAAACATCCCCTTCATTAGGTTCATCAGCCCGCTGTGTTCGCTACGCTCTGTTTCCGTTTGTTGCATGTTGAAAGCCAGAAAAGGCATTCCGGCTTTGCCAGAGCCAAAGGCTTGATCAACGAGCTCCGAGCCATCCCCGGTCAAGCCAGTTCTCGATCTGATCTTGTCTGCAACGCTCTTGGTGGCCTCGAACACAGCGTGAAAGTAGTTGTTCTGGAGCAACTCCGAGCGGCAGAACTTCAGCACATCCCCATGAACGCCACGGCGTTGAAGTTCGGCGCGTAGACGACCGGCTCGCCCTTCAGCCTCTGTCAATGTTCGGGCAGCGGTTTGCCTTTGAATCCTGCCGTCTTCGCCCAATGAATACCCGCAGAACGCTAAAACCTGATTTAGTTCCTGCCTTTTGGATTCAAACGCCGCAGCGCGGTCAGTGAAGCGAATGGGGTCCATTGCCCGCTGAATAAGCGCGACAATGTTATTCCCGCACCGGTCTTGCTGCTGCTTGTTCCGCAGAGCTTCGTATAACCGATGGCGTTTGGTCATGCTGGGCGCGGGATCGTTGATGTTCAGGTCTCGCAATAACTTGCCGATTTCGGAACCTATAAGACCGGTGGATGTATCCGCCAATACGGCGCAGATTTGCTCCAGTTGGTTGTCGTTGAACGCGTCAATAATACTCACCCGCCACCTCCAATCTCGTCCATAACCTCGTCCACGAACTTGGATCGCCCGTTGGCGAACTTGGTCCCCTTGCGGATGTACCAGCCCGACCACAAGAGATGGACTTCGTGCCTCGCTCGAGTCATGGCCACATAGAACAGCCGACGCGCTTCCTTTTCCTGGCTCGGCGATACCTTGTAGTAGGGGATGCGACCCTGTTCCAGTCCCATCATGATCACTACGTCGTATTCAAGGCCTTTAGCGCTATGAATGGTCGTCAGGTTCAAGCGGTCAGGGGAACCGCGCTGTCCGCCGAAGTTGGCCACTGTGTATTGGGCAAGCGGTTTGCCGTCTTTGCATGCCTCATGCAGGGACTTGAGCGCCTCTACCTCGTCGGCCATCGTTGGCTCGTTCTTGATGTTCGCATACAGGCCCTGCTTTGTGAATGCATACAACCATTCGAGAAGGCGCATATCGGGGGATCGTGAGCTAAAGAGAAACTTCACCAAAACCCGACGGCACTTGGTAATTTCCGAATCCTTTGACAAAGAGGGGATGAAGCGCATCCAGCTTTGCAGGAGTGCCGAGAGCCTTGGCTCACCCAATCGCCAACCTCCGGCACACCAGCTTGCACAATCTTCGAGCCAGGAGATTACCGGCGTTCTCTGGTAGGGGTTGCCTTGATCGAATCTCACATACTCGATGCCCGCAGTATCCACCGCCTGGGAAATCGTTTCGCCGTCGTACTGGTTCAGGTACAGAATGCCGATATCCCCGAGCTTTCGGCCGTTTCGGCGTGCCCTCGCCTCGGGAACGATTGTCTCCACGGCGAGCGATACCTGCTCGTCGAACCCCTTGGCGCATTGGTAATCCTGGACTACCCCTTTGTGATCTTCCGCAGACTCGAAGTCGCGGCTCTCAGCTAATGCCGTTGTGGAAGCTACGATGATCGTCTTTCCGCATCTGTAGTTGAGACGCAGCCGTATGTCCTCGACATCTTCCTGTTTCGCCAGCTCGTTCATAAGTGAGGGGCGCGCTCCAGTGAAACCATAAATGGATTGGTCTGGATCGCCCACAGCGAACAGGCGCATGCCCCCTTCGACGCATAGATGGAAAACGATCTGATGTAGGGGAATGCCTAGGTCCTGGTACTCATCAACGACCAATATCGGGTACTTCGCCTTCAGTGCTTTGCGGACCCACGCGTGGTTCTTGATTAGCGCGAGTCCAGTGAGGGCCATGCCGTCAAAATCGATCTTGCCGGCGTCCGCCAGGAGCTGTTCGTATTTTATGACCAGCGGGGCGTACCGATCATTCCCCGTCCATTCTTCCGAGGTTCTATCCAGCACCGTCCGCCTGAACTCGTCAAAGGGCGTCCGAACGTCATGGGGATTAATATTGCCTATCGCGGCGTTGACGGCATCTTCAAAGTGGCGTTCCTGTTCGCTTGGCGGTGCCACTTTGAGCGGATCGGGGAGACTGATGCCCGCGAGTTTTGCGTAGGGCATCACGACTTCGCGGAGGCAAAACGAATGCACCGTGCCAATAAACGACCGCGAACCTTCTTCAATGCCGAGTTTTCCCAGACGCTTCTTGAGTTCCTTGACGCACTGGTTGTTGAACGTAATGCAGGCAATCCCACGAGGTGGCCGAACATCCTCGGCAAGCATCCGCGCCAGCTTCGTGGTCAGCACTTTGGTCTTGCCGCTTCCTGGTCCGGCAAGCACGACACAGTGACCAAGCGACTCATAGGCGGCCCACTGGCGATCATTACGCCGCAGATCTTCCGCCGCCAATAAGTAGTTCACTGTTGGTCTATTGGGATGACACGCTTGATGGCATTCAGAATGTAGTCGGGACATTTCTTGCATTTTGACCCGGCGATGTGCGCAGCAAGTCGCTGAGCAAAACGGCCTTTGCCCACATAGGCGATGTCACGGAGGAAAGCGTCCTCATCGTCTAGCGTCTTGTTTTCTGCCCTTTTCTTGGCCCGATCCACAGCGGCTTTTACAGAGCAGAGCTCTTCCATTGCACGGGCTGTGCTAAGGAAATAGCCGCATCGCAGAAGATCAACTTCAAATGTGTGCTTGTTGAGGAAAACACCGTTGGCTTCGGCGACCGCCAAACGCTCGGCACGCGTGGCGGGAGTATGTTCATCTCCCAAGATCGCGGGGATAATCTGTTGCGCAACGCGGTCTTCGCCCAGTGATCCGCCGCCATCCTGGGGGTCGTAGTCCGTCACAACGGCAAGCGGCATGTCCAATCCCTTCGGCCCAAAAAACTTGACGTATGGCACGAAGTTGGTCCCCGAGACCGAGCAGATCGAGATCCCCAGAGAATCAAGGTCGTATCCGGCTCTCGCCCCCAGCAATGGCACAAGGAACTTCTCGGCGTCTCCCTCCACGAGCAGAATTCCCCGTCCGAAGAGCCCCTCGGCTCTTGATACGTCGAGGTAACGCTCAATGTCATCGCGTTCCTCGTCAGTCAGGGTGATCGCGGCTCCCGAAACGCCAACCGTGGCGTTTTCGCAAGCGTCCTTGCGGAGGAGGATTAGTGATTCAACGGGCGTTACGCTGGCAATATGCGGCGAATGGGTCGTCAGCAGATATGTAACTCGACCTGTAGTTGCATCGTCATCTGGCGCGGTTGGCTGTTTCGGTCGCAAGTAACTTCTGTAAACAAGCCGCTGGAGGTGGGGATGTAGGTGCGCTTCCGGTTCCTCAATGCCGAAGAACGTGTGCTCGCGGTTTCCCTCGTCAACCAGCAACTCGAGGTCAAGTGCCCGCAGGGCCAAGTACAAGACATTCGCGGTTCCGAGACTCGCCTCTGAGATGTCGCGTTTCTTGCCGTCGAAGAGGAGGCGGAGCGCCCGCAGAAGTTTGTCGGGGTCGGCTGGTGAAAAGCCCAGAGCCGTCTCGATTGCCTGGCTTGTCCCAGCCATTCCTTTCAATTTGTTGTTGATCCTCGCCGCAAGACTGCTGATAGGCTCCAGTTCGGCAACCTTGTCCGTTTCTCTGGATACACCTTGGGCCAGGATATCGAGTTCAGACCTTTCGACGCTCGCCTTGGCCCTGTCGATGAGCGGCTTGAGTGGCGACTTCGTCCAGCGTGCCAGATCCCCTTCGGCATCGCGCAACGCATGCAGGACTTCCATCGGTATCCGTTTACGCACATCGTAGCCAATGCGGTTTTCGGGGCGGTCACCGCCATAAGTGAGAAACTCAAAGTCATCGTCTTTGGTCGGGGCGTGGCCCAAACCTGGAATGGGGCCAAACTCGTAGGTTAGTCGAGCGACCATTGGCTCAGGTTGAACGAGGTGTTCAGCGAGCACCGCGAGATGCCCCTCGTCATCTTCGAAGTCGGCGATGTCAACGGATATCCGTATTCTGGCTTCATTTGTCAACGGTCGCGCAATGCCATCCCAGAAGTCCTCTACCCTGAGCTGACGGGCGATTTCCGGCAAAGATGGGTCAAGAACGAGCCTCAGGGCATAGATAAAATTCGTCTTCCCAATCTGGTTCTCGCCAAGGATCACGGCGGACCTACCAACTGCGATGTCCAGCTTGTGGAAGTTCCGAAAATTCTCGATATAAATTCGGGCGATTCTCATGTCTTCACGCCTCCCCCGCTCCAACAATCTGGAACTGGCTAACCAAAACTCTCCCTTTTGCCTTTGCAAGCGGGTTCCCAAACGGGCCTTGAACGCGGACGAAGCGTGGGTTGGGCGTGGCGCAGTTGTAGACAGCATAAATCCAGTAGCTTTGGCGCATGTTGCAATCGTTGGCCCACTCGTTGGCGGATAATTTGGTGAAGCCCGTCTCTGCCTGCCATGCCGTCAGCGTTCGCCGCTCAGGCCAGATGTGGAGGGTCGAGATGTGTCCATGCAGCACATTCTTCTCATGGACCGAGTCCAGCGAAGCTTGCTTCAGCGGAAAGGCGTGCACGATGAGGCGGGGAATATCGGCCATTGTTATCACCATTCACCGGGTTTTAAAACAAAACCTTTTTCGTCTTTCAATTGAGAAGGAAATTGGGCTTTTTTGAGCGCCGAAATCCTTATGTGTTTGTAGAAAGTCGCCTGTCGCTCTAAAACACGACAAGGAATTTTTTGTGGGTTTATTACGCCCACAGGCTTTCTCAATTCTTCCATGACGATCTGAACAGGTGTCAACAGATCCGAATCACCGGTCATAACGACTGCACACTCGAAACGATTCCGGTATGCATCCAAAAGAAGATGGGATGCCAGGTTGACATCAGAACCCTTTTCTTCTGTTTTCACCACCTCGACCAACGGCGGCAATCCGGGTGCCGGATTTGCGAGAGGCATTTTAGCGACATGGGTGAGGAAATGCCCATAGAATATTTCCAGATTCGGCAATGTTTTCAAAGCTCGAAGGTATGCTCTCTGCCGAAAGGGTTGATCGGGATCATGAGGTCTCGCGTTTACCAACGCGGTGTAATATTTAATTCTGACGACATCATGCCTGGGAAGCAAGATTTTCGCCAGCTTTTGCAAGTCGAGCCATTTATATGGAGTTTCCCTAACGGCTCCGAAATACAGATTGAAGGCGTCAATGTATAGAAATGTCTTCAAGAATCCCCCCCATAAAAAGCAAGAGCCGCTCTAAGAGAACGGCTCTGCGCCCTTTCGCCGAAGCTACTCGGGGGGTTATTAAGGATAATATACATATTTCACCTATACAAAGTCAAGTCAATAAGGGCAGCATTGTCTTTTCATCAATTCCCATGTTCGATGATTTGCCTCGCCGCAATCAACATGCTCCCCTTTGCCCTCGCCAGCAGGTTCCCGAATGGGTCCTGCACACGGACAAGGCGAGGGGTCGGCGTGGCACAGTCGTATACGGCGTAGAGCCAGTAGCCTTGGCGCATATTGCAGGCCTTGGCCCATTCGTTGGCCGAGACTTCGATGTCGCCCGTCTCGACGCGGCCTTTGACCTCGATGGCGCGCTTCTCATTGCCCGGACGGACGGATAGCAGGTCGAAGCCGGGATTGTCGGGCAGTCCAGCCGCGCGGGCGAATTCCGGCGTATGGACATCGATCACGTTGGCTCCGACCGCTTCCTCGAATGCCCGCGCGATCTGCATCGCGGCCATTTCCACGTTGACGTCGTGTTCCTCGACATCCCTGGGGTCGGAGGACGGCACGACAAGCGCGTGGGCTATGAAGGTCAGAAGGCCGGGCTCGATGAGTTCCGATTCTCGCTTCATGACCACCAGCGCATTCGCCCTACGGCCCGCAAGCTGCCTTTGCTGGCGCTTGACGTCCTCCAATGCCTCGATGGCTTTCCGGTTCCCGGTCCGCGCCTTCTCGGCGTGCTTCGCTCGGGCGGCGGCTAGTTCCGCCTCCTGGAAGTCGAATCCGCGTTGGGTGAAGCCCTCTCGCTTCGGCAGGCTCTCCAAGAGCGTCTTCTTCCGTTCGAGGGCCATTTCCCGCGCGACGCGTTCCAGGAGGAAGGCAAGAGCCCGCTCCTTCATCTTGCTCGCCGCGATTGCAAGGCGCTGGGCCGAGGGCGGCAAGCCGTGTCCGCCTTTCAAGAGCAGCAAGTGCTCGATGGGGAACAACACCACTTCCGCGCCCTCGTTCTGCTTCACGCCAACAAGACGGCAATCGAGCGTTTCTTCCTTAGCCAGATCCGGTAGTTCCGGGTCGGCTTTCCGTACGAGGGTTAGGACCGCCATGTGAAAGAGGTACGGCCGGTCGGCCGCCGGGTCCACAAAGACCGCGCCGCGCCTGCCTGCATCGCCCAACCGCTCGGACACGAGCGCCCGGAACCGTTCAAAGACCGACTCGCCCGGATGAAGCCAGATGGCGTCCTCCCGATCCGCGGGCCGGGATACGGTCAGCCTCTCGCGGGCTTTTTCGGGGTAGAGTTCCAGCGCCGGGAGAAGCGGATCGATCGCCCCTAGGCGGGAAGGCCGGAAGGAGAAGAATCCGCCCGCGTCGCCTTCGAGCGTGATGTCCGCCGGCGGAGCGGCCTTCTCGATATACTGGCGGACATATCCCGGAAGCAATCGAAAATAGACCTCCTGCTCAATGTCGGCCCGCAAGCGGGGCAGAGCATTCGCCACGCTGTCTCCGGAGCCATAAAGGGACTTCTCACGCGTCGAAAGCGCCTCGACCTGCTCCTTCGTCAGCCGACCGTCGAGCTCCCGCGCCACGTCGTCCGGGTCCTCGGTAACGGCCAATTCCATATACCGCTTGATGGAGACGTCCTGGAAGATGCGGCCGATGCAATCGAAGACTTTGTCCGACCGGAGTTCCTTCCGGATTTTCTCCAGCTTGTCGAGCAGAACCTTGAGCACCTTGCCCTCGCGGGTTTTCGGCGCGACGAGATTCACGATGATGACGGGGTCGTGCTTCTGGCCGTAACGGTGGATGCGGCCCATGCGCTGTTCCAGGCGGGCCGGATTCCAAGGCACGTCGTAGTTGATCATGATCCAGCAGAACTGCAGGTTGATGCCTTCGCCCGCCGCATCCGTGCAGACAAGGAAGCGGGCCCCGCCTTCCGCAATCGGTTTCCGAAAGAACTCGACTTGCCTTTCCCGATCGCTTAAGCCCGAAGCTGCATCCGGCTGGGAACTCATACCTCCATGAATCTGGGCGACTTGATCCGTATAGCCCATGCCGCTTAGACGTTTAGCGAGAAAAATCATCGTGTCGCGGTGTTCAGTGAAAATGATGAACTTCTCGCCGCCGAACTTGGGATCGGTCAGCACTTCGCGAAGTTTCTCGAATTTAGATTCATGTCCTTCTTCGTGGACCCTTCTGGCCAGATCGAGGAGTTGTTTGACCTCCTCTCTCTCAGTCTGAAGGTCGGTTAAGGATGCGGCTACCACGCCTTGAAGGAGCTTATCCTCAGCCAGTTCGTTTTCTTCGCGGCCTTCCTCTTCGGATTCGTCATCGGCCGTTTTAGCCTCAAAAACGTCGTCCTCCTCGTGAATCCGTTGCTGGAAAGTAGAGAGCTGCTCGATGGAGAGCTTGCCGTCTTGGACATCTTGAATAAGAATACCCAGCTTATCAATCCGCCGCTCGAAGGACCGCAAAAGAGCGTATGTGGAGCTGGCCAGACGGCGTTGGAATACACTCATAGCCAAGCGCGCCGCTCCGCGATTTAGGAGTTTTGCTTTATTGTAGACGAAGCGGAGATAGTCCGTAGTCTCGTCGTAGAGCGTCTGTTCGCCGACATCCTCCTGGCTCAGGTCATAACCAAGAGTATCGGAAATTCGCTTGGGGTAAAGTGGCCGCCCGTCGAGGTCCACCATTTCTTCTTTAGTGCGCCGGATGAAGTGTTCGAGGCGCTTGTCAGCGGGGAATTCAGCGAAAGCCTCTTGGGTGGAAAGCGCTTCAGGTTTAAGAAGCCGCCATAGAGCGTAATAAGGGTAGTCCTTACCCATATGCGGCGTTGCGGTGAGCAACAGAAGATGATTCACACTCCAGCCCATGCTCCAACGCTCGGGGACATCCCGAACTCCGGCAATCGCCTCGGCAAGGCAGTAGCGGTCAGTCTTACGAACGCGAAGATCCGCGCCGCGGTCCGCCGCCAGTTTATGGGCCTCATCGAAGACGACAAAGTCGTACGGAATTACCTCAGCGGCTTGGAGGCGAGCGAAAACGCGCGGACTGGCAAGAGTATCCACGCTGACGATGAGCCAGTTACTATTCTCGCCAATGAAGGGATTGTCGGCCCGCGCATCCGCGCCGCTTATGATGCGGAAGGGCAAGTTAAACAGCTTCGTCAGCTCTCTGCGCCAGTTCCCAACTAGCCCTGCCGGAGTGACGATGAGAATGCGGCGGAGTAACCGCCGAGAAAGCATCTCCCGGATGTAGAGGCCGGTCATGATGGTCTTGCCCGCGCCCGCGTCGTCCGCCAAGAGGAAGCGCAGACGGGATTGCCTGAGCATGTGGTCGTAAACGGCGATCCGTTGGTGGGGTAAAGGGTCAATGCTTGAGATTTCGGTGGCAAAAGTGGGATTCATGAGGTGGCCGAAGGAAAGGCGTTCGCCTTCAGCCAGGACTTTCACAATCTCCGGTGACGCCGTGAAGTCCAAAATGGCGGGAGCCACATCCTTCGGCTCTATGCTAGAGGAGTCATCCTCTTCCCCAACACGCATCTCGAATTGGCGAAGATGCCTCCACGAGAGTTGCGAAGGTTTTGTCTGGCCGTTTTCCCACCGATTCACGGTAGCAAAGGAAATGCCCAGACGGACGGCCAATGCCTGTTGCGTAAGACCAAGCTTAGCGCGAAGCCGCTTGATGCAGTCCGAGTAATCGTCACCTGGCCGTTGGGTGATTGTGCAATGTTGTTCCATAAACCCGGGCATTCCCAAGTATCTAAATCCTTTTCAGTGAAATCATATCCTATGTATAGCATGTGTTATAGCCGTTGTCAATAGGCCACGCGAGTATGGTCCTGCGTCATAGAAGTAGGACTGGGGCTTGACATGGGTTGGGGACCCTCGCCTCTCACCCGGTGTTCGGCCATGGGGAATTCTTGGCCGCGGTCGCGGACCGTGGCCGCAGCAAGGCCACTGCTAACAATCTCCTGGCTCTGCACTTGGCCTCCGGCCGGCTTTTAAGGGTAAGGCGCGGGCTTTATGCGGTGCTTCTTCGGGGTATCGAACCGGCCATGGCCGATGTCGACCCTTATCTTGTCAGTTCCAAGCTTCAGGACGATGCCATTATCGCTTACCACGCCGCGCTGCAATTTCACGGGAAAGCCTAGTCGCTGTGGCGAAAATTCCATTACTGCTCGAAGAAGCGGTTCAGGCCGTTCTTTTTCCAGGACCGTCAGTTCGTTCCCGTCCTGATGCCGGCCACGCTCCGGGCTCTTCCGGACCTCGGCGGCGGCATACGCGAAGTGCGGCACGCCGGAGGTCTCGTGCGGGTAACGAGCTTGGAGCGGACGCTGGTCGATGTCCTCGACGCGCCGGATAAGGGCGGAGGATGGGAGGAGATCTGGCGTTCCCTGGAGATGGTCGAGTTCTTCGACCTCGATGCCGTGATCGCCTATGTCAAGAACCTGGGCTCGGCCCTCACCGCGGCGCGGGCCGGTTTTTTCCTGGAACAGCACCGCGAGACGCTGATGGTCGAAGATAAACACCTCGACGGCCTTAGGGCGCTGGCGCCGGCCCAGCCGCGATACTTTGAGCGGAAGCGGGAGCCGAGAAAACTCGTCTCGCGCTGGAACCTGTTTGTCCCCAAACGCATATTGAAGCGGGACTGGGAGGCGAAGGAGTGAGGCTCTCTCTGCGTTCTGCGGGATTTCAGTTTTGATTGGACGCGTCTCCGTCTGGGTTTTGTTGTCTATGGCGGAGCGTCCCGTAGAGATTGGAGGACGGTCAAGGTTGAGGACATTACGGCCGACCCCAAGGATGTTGAACAGCAGCTTGTTCCCATGCTCAGCGCCGATCTGGCGCCCGGGATAACGGATATCGGTCTGTGGACTAATAAGCTTATCGAGGAATGCCGCGGATTCATGGCCGGCCTGCTTCCGTTCAAGCCACATCAGATTGAGTTTCTAGCGTTCCTGAACGATCAGGGTGAAATCACCCCGGAGTTGCTGACAAAGGACGCGGAGATGCAGGAAACTTACCGGAAGCATCCCGGGCTACTGTGGAAAGCCCAGAACGGGCGGCAGTATAAGACTCGCGCCAAGGGTTCTTAAGGGAGATTTAAGAGCGCACCGGGCTTTCGATGAAGGCCTTTTCACCATGACGGATGCCGTCACTGTTAGGATCAGCCCAGCTTTCGGCGCGATGAGGGTGGTCGTGCCCAGGCGGGAGCTGGAGAAGGACGGGGTTTTAATGAAAATCCTTGGCCGTCAGATAGCGTCTTAATCAAGCATGAGGGTAGGCTCATCAAATCGGTCCCGTTCCCCTTCACAGGAAGGGCTATCGATCCCCTCTGCTGAGGCACGAACAGTATAGGATGTCCTTACGGCTACCAAGTAGGAACTATTTCTTTTTCGGCGCGGCCTTTTTCCCGGCCTTGCGCTTCGCTTCTTTTTTGGCGTGCGGGGCGATGAACTTCTCGGTTAGGTCTCTGGCTTCGGTGTACTGCTTCGGCGGCGATTTCATGATCGAGCCTGAACGCATGCAGTGCTCATTACTGAAAACAATTGAGGTTTTTAGGAAAAAACATTAGGTAAAGGGAGTTGGCACCGTCATTCTCGGAAAGGAGGAGCTTCAGTGACAATGAATAGAAGAGACTTTATCAAAGTGTCGGGGATCGCGGCTGTCGGATCAACCGCGCTGGCCGGCTATCCCTCTCGAAGTTCCGGGCAAGGACAGATCCCCGATAGTGACAAAGGCATTCATCCGATTCTCCAGAAAGATCATCCCTATATTTTTATCGATTCGTGCATGCAAATCTGGCCCGATGCGCAGTTCAGTAATGCTCATCGGCACGGGGTCACGGCCTGTGCGGTCACAGCCTGGGACCCGCATATCCCGTTGGACCAAGCTCTGGAGGGGCTGATGTATTGGCACCTTGTCGCGCGCCGGTATCCCCACATCATTATCGCGTCCAAGGCGGAGGATATCCAGAGCGCAAAAAGGAACAGCCGGGCGGCTCTGATTCTAGCCTCCCAGTGCGGGAATTTTATCGGCGACAAACTCCACCGTATCGAGGCTTTTTACCGCCTCGGGCTGCGCCTGCTGATTCTGGCCTACAGTACGACAAACCGTCTCTGTGACGGCTGTTTGGACAGGACCGACGGCGGATTGACCCTTTTTGGCCGATTTGTGGTCGACGAATGCAACCGCTTGGGCCTGATTCTTGATTGCTCCCACCTCGGCCGGCGGTCCAGCCTGGAGGTTATCGAGCGCAGCCGTCAACCGGTGGTTTTCAGCCATTCTTCAGCCAAGGCCCTGGCGGACAATCCGCGCAATATCGATGACCAGCAAATCAAAGCCTGCGCGGCGAAGGGGGGCGTTGTGGGGCTTTCCCCCTGGGGGCCGATGGTACTCAAAAAAGGGGCGACCCAACGGCCCACGCTCGACGACTTCATCGAACATATCGACCATGTGGCCCAGCTTCTCGGCTCAACCGACAACATCGGGATAGGGACCGACATGAGCCTGGGGACGTATCCGAATCACTCTTACGATCCCTGGGGTGAACCGACTTATCAAGACGTCACCGGCGCGTATGACAAGAATATCACCGCGAACATCCGCTCGCCGCTCCGGATGGTCGAAGGATTCAGCAATTACTCCGAAGTGCTCAACCTCATTTCTCGACTGAAAAAGCAGCGCTACGGTGAGGCCGACGTCCGCAAGATACTGGGCGGGAATTATTTGCGCGTGTTCAAGCAGGTCTGGAGATAGATCGGGCGGCCTTGTAGCCAAGCGAAAATTGAACCGCAGGAGAGGCCCAAGCGTCTGGGAACAGATTGGGACACGCATCACCAGGATCGTTTCCTTATCGAGGGGCTTGACGGCGCAATCGAGTGGTCGCGGGTTTTCATCTGAGTTGCCATCTTCGACTAATATCCTTTCTCTGTCAGCCAATCCTGCAGTGCTTGAACAAGCTCGTCAGAAAACGGTTGTGAAAGTTGTTTACATAAATCGTCGGTTATTCTGAGCAGGTGTGTCAAATTTGGTATAACCGCTGTCTTGAGATTATCCGGCGGATCATTATTAAATATTTCGTTAAAGCGCTCCATATTCTGATCCGCTGGGACGAGAGCATCTTTGTCGCCAAAAACAAATAGACCTGGACTTTTTATTTTCACCAAAACATCGCGAGGATCGTAATCAATAATTCTCGGATAAAAACCTAACTCACCCACCGGCAGGAATTTTCCTATGGAAGCGGCCAAGCGAAATTGTTTCACAGCTCCGGCTACTTTTCTCTTGAATTCCTCTCCCGTGAACCCCTGGCAACGATAACGATTTTCATCTGCATTCTCGGATTGCTCCCAAACAGTTGTCGTCGGTCCGGCCAGGCTGATAAAGAACGCCACATCCTCATGCTGTGAAGCTGTCAAAGTAACGATCCAGCCTCCTTGGCTATGTCCGATTACCCCGAGGTTGCTAGGATCCATTGATTTGTGTTCCTTGAGAAACTGCACAGCGGCATACAAATCATCTGCTCGTCCTTGAAAATCCTGATGTTTCCAATTCCCCTCCGACTCCCCCATGCCGCGTTTATTGACGTAAAGAACTGCCATGTCCCGGGAAAGAAAAACGTCTTGCACGTATTTTTGAGGTATCTTCGTTCCGAGGTAGTCCTGATACGTATTGGGACCTGAAACCGGGGAAAAGATGACCGCGGGTTTCTTCTCTTTTCCTCCGGTGGGAATCAGTAAGTCAGCCTCAAGTTTGACGTCTCCGCTTGGAATTAATACGTGTTCTCGTTGTATGTCGGGACTGGTAACAGATGCTTCCCAGTCCCTTGCGGCCTGGCTCGGTGGAACTTCCCCTGGCTGGTCGAACTGATAAGCTTCATAGGCCAAGATCCCGACAGCAACGATCAGAACGGCCATCGCGCACCTGAGAATTGTCTTTTTGTTGATCCTTTTCATTTTAATTCAACCTCTGGATAATCGGGATTGTCACGATTGAAGTCGGTATAGTTGAAGTGTGTAGAGTCTTTCACCACTTGCCAGCGCGGTCGGCTCTCCGCGGATGTCAAATCGAATAAAGAATCTCGATACGCGGGCTCAGAGCGGCAAGGGAAGCATAGAAGCGCCGGAAATCGGCCGGGCCTCTCCGCGTCCTAGTCGTGCCGAAGCGCTTCGATCGGGTCCAGCCGAGAGGCCTGGAGTGCGGGATAGATCCCGGACACCAGGCCGATTACGGTACAGACGAAGAACGAGAGCAACACGGCGGTGATCGTCCAGCCGACCGGCCACCCGGTGAACGCGGAGATGGCCATGGACAAGGCGAAGCCGAAGAGGATTCCCGCCGTCCCGCCGATGGCTGAAATGGAAACCGTTTCCGCGATGAACTGACGCCGGATATCCTTTTGTCTCGCGCCCACGGCCCGTCGCAATCCGATTTCCCTTGTCCGCTCGAGCACCGTGGCCAGCATGATGTTCATGATGC
>Ga0315275_10000301_pt1 | contig 40729 bp, 32 predicted proteins | sample YL17G03_0_MG_FD_205557 | JGI IMG/M metagenome (GOLD analysis project Ga0315275, IMG submission 205557) | Sediment microbial communities from Yellowstone Lake, YNP, Wyoming, USA - YL17G03_0 | ecosystem: Environmental > Aquatic > Freshwater > Lake > Sediment | place: USA: Wyoming | collected... | reverse complement strand
TCTTCGGCGCTCTGCTGTTCGAGCGGCGAGAGTTTTTCGACGTGCGACGCGTTGTGCAGGATGCCGTCGAGCCGGCCGAGTTGCGATTCGATGGCGTAGGCCAGTGCATCGTAATCGCGGGTCGTCGCCTGGTCCAGATCGAGCGGAATAGCCGCCGGTTGCGCATAGCCGTTGGTTTCGATTTCGTCGTATACCTTCTCCAGTGCCGCCACGTCGCGCCCGTGCAAGACGAGCGTTGCGCCGTGCGCGGCAAATGTCAGCGCCGCGACGCGGCCGATGCCGCGGCTGGCGCCGGTCACCAGGATCACGCGGCCTTGCAGCAGATCGGGTCCGGGTTGATAGTTACCAAGGGCGGTTATTTTCATCATGGCATGTCGAACTTGCGATTGCGCAGAGACCAACTCAGGAATTTTGCAGAACGAGATGGGCGCACGCGACGCCGCTGCGCACCGCGGATTCGATCGTCGCCGGATAATCCGATGCCGTGTAATCGCCGGCCAGATACAACCCGGCGACCGGGGTGGCATTGTCGGGACGCAGCAGTCCCGGCGTGCAGGCGAAGGTGGCTCGCTTTTCCGCGATCACCTGCTGCCATCGCGGCTCGCCGAGCCCGGGAAAATGCGCAGCCAGTTCGGCGTGGACGGCGCCGGCGAGCTCATCGTGGCCGAGTCCCTGGTGCGCGCCGGCTGCCGAAATCACCACGCCAATCAGTCCGTCCTGGCCGCCAAGCTGGCCGCGGTCGAACAGCCACTGCGCGTAACCGGTCTCGAGACCGCCCATGCGGAACGGCAGGCGCGATTCCGGGGCGTATTGCAGATAGACGGAATATATCGGCTGGTAGACGAACTGGTCGATCATGCGCACGATCGAAGCGAGTTCTGCGTAGTGCGCAAGCAGCGCTCCGGCGCGATGCGGCGAGACGGCGAGGATCGCATGGGTGAAGCGCTCGGCGTCGGCATTCAGTTCGAAGCCGCCGTCCTTCTGCCGCAGGGTATCCACGGTGATGCCCAGGCGCACGCTGCCGCCATGCGCTTGCACATAGCGCGCCGCCCGTTCGGGGAACAGCGCGGAAAAGTCGAGGGTTGGCAACAGCAGATCGCTGTCTGCGCGGCTGCCGTTCAGGCTGTCGCGCAAGACGTTCAGAAACACCTGCGCCGACGCCTGCGACGGCGGCGTGTTCAGCGCCGATACGCACAGCGGATTCCACAGGTAGCGGGAAACCGCATCGGGCTGTCGTTTCGAGGTCAGCAGGTCCGCAACACACGTGTCGCGTGCAAGCCGGAACTTCGTGTGTTGGGCCCAGGCCATGAAGCGAGCCGCAGCAAACCGATCACCGAAAGCAAGGCCTCGCGCGAGCAACAGGGCCGAAAAAAGATGCAGCGGCGCCGGCAGCCGCGCGGCGCGCAGGCGAAACGCCGGATGAATGGTGAGTTCCAGCGGTAATCTCAGAAGGCCCGAAGGCTCGCCTGGATCTTGAACAAGCGCGATGAGCCGCAGCGTCTCGCGATAGGCGCCGAGCAGGATATGCAGGCCGTTGTCGATGCGCTTGCCGTCGATATCGACGCGGCGTGCGCGGCCGCCCAGCACACGGCCCGATTCGAACACCGTCACCGGCACCGCATTGCATGCCAGTTCGGCCGCGGCCGCCATGCCGGCATAACCGCCACCAATGATGGCGACGCGGGGCTGCGAACGGCCGTGTGACGAGTGCCCGACTTCGCTGGATACCGGGCTTTGCCCATAACGAGTGACCGGTGACGATGCGCTGCCTGAGACCGGGTTAGTAGTTTTTGTCACTTGTCACTCGTCACCTGTCACCGGTTTACTGGTCGCCTGTCACCCGTCACTTGTCACGGATCTAAGCCGTCAGCCACGTGCGCCAGGCGATCCATAACTTGCGGATCGGCGTAAGCGACGCGCGCCGATCGAGAACCTTGCAACCGCCGTCGCGGACTTCCTTGAGCACCGACTGGTAGATCGCAGCCATGACCAGTCCGGGGCGTTGCGACTTTCGATCCTGAAGCGGCAGGGACGCGAATGCCTGCTCGTAATACTGCTCGGCTCTGTCGATCTGATATTCGATCAGGCGCCGCAACGCGTCGCTGTCGCGCAGGTGAACGATGTCGGTTGCGCAAATGCCGAAGCGGTTCAATTCGTCGAGCGGCAGGTATACCCGGCCGCGACGCGCGTCCTCGCCGACGTCGCGAATGATGTTGGTAAGCTGGAATGCCGTACCGAGATTTTCGGCATACGTGAGCGTGGCAGGATCGCGATACCCGAAGATCTCGGCGGCCATCAGGCCGACCACCCCGGCCACGCGATAACAGTAGGACTGCAGCGTGGCGAAGTCCGGATAGCGGTTGTAGCGCAGATCCATCTCCATGCCGTCAATGATGTCCTGGAACTGGTTCTGCGGGAGCTTGAACGCACCAACCACCGGTGTCAGGGCTTGCGCGACCGGGTGTTGAGCCGATCCGGCAAATGTTGCGGCAATCTCGCTGCGCCACCATGCGAGCTTGGTGCGCGCCACGGCGGTATCAGCGCATTCGTCCACCACGTCATCGACTTCGCGGCAGAACGCGTAAAGCGCGGTGATCGCGCGGCGGCGTTCGGGTGGCAGGAAAAGGAAGCTGTAGTAAAAGCTCGAACCGCTCCTGGCGGCCTTGTCCTGGCAATACTGCTCGGGTGTCATCGGTAGGCGAGCACGGACCGGTAGAACATGCGCACCCAGTCGAAAGAACTGAGCACCGGCCGATCGCGAAATACGTCGCCGCCGCTGGCTTGCAGCTTTTCAAGGATGCGGTTTGCCCCCATCACAATCATGCGCAGTTCAAGTCCGATGCGGCCGGGCAAAGCGCGACCGAGCGGCGCGCCCGCCAGCAGCATGCGTCGGGTACGATCGATCTGGAACAGCATCAGTTCGCGCCAGTTGCCGCCTGCATTGCGGCTCGCGATCTGGGACTCGGTTACCGCGTACTGCGCCATTTCATCGGCCGGCAGATAGATACGATTCTTGCCGTAGTCGATCTCGACGTCCTGCCAGAAATTGATCAGTTGGAGACCGGAGCAGATGTTGTCGGACCACGCCAGACTGCGAGGTTCGGTCGCGCGATAAAGGTGCAGCAAGAGCCGTCCTACCGGATTCGCCGAGCGCCTGCAATAGTCCATGACCTCGCCAAAGTCGGCATAACGCGTCTTGACCACGTCCTGGGAGAAGGCCGACAGCAGATCGCGGAACAAGTCGATCGGAAGGTCGAATTCCCGAATGAGGTCCGCCAGGTCAACGAACAGCGGCGCAGACGGCGTCGCACCGCTCTCGATCAGATCGATCTGCTGCACGAAGCCGGCCAGGTTGGCCAGCCGGACGGATTCGGACCAGTCGCCTTCGTCGGCGAAGTCATCCGCCTGGCGGGCGAAGGCGTAGATCAATTCCACCGGGCGCCTCAGGCGGGCGGGCAGCAGCACCGATGCGACCGGGAAGTTCTCGTAGTGGTTGACCGCCATCGTTCTTTGATAAGGCGAGACAGGGAGTTGGGCGTGCATGCGCGTCCGCGTCGCGGCGCTTTTCGGGTGACGGCCGAGGGGCATTATATTAGAATGCGGACAGCGCGAAAGTGGCGGAATTGGTAGACGCACCAGATTTAGGTTCTGGCGCCGAAGGGCGTGAGAGTTCGAGTCTCTCCTTTCGCACCAGCACCGCAGAAAATGCGCGCCATCCATGTCCACTATCACCAACCGGAAGAACGCACTGATGCAAGCCAATCTGGAAACCCTGAGTTCGCTCGAGCGACGCCTGTGCGTGACCATGCCGCTCGACAAGGTCAACACCGAAGTCGAATCCCGCCTGAAGCGCCTTGCGCGCACGGTGAAGCTGCATGGCTTCCGGCCGGGCAAGGTGCCGATGAAGATCGTCGAGCAGCAGTTCGGCGGCCAGGTGCGCCAGGAAGTGCTCGGCGACACCGTGCAGCGCAGTTTCGGGGAAGCCGTGAAGGAAAAGAATCTGCGTGTCGCGGGCTTGCCGCGCATCGAATTCAAGCCCGGCGATGCGCCGGCGGATCAGTTTGAATTTATCGCCACGTTCGAGGTCTATCCCGAGGTTGCGATCGGCGAGCTGGCTCAAGTGAGGATCGAGCGGCCGGTGGTCGGTATCAACGAGGCCGAAGTCGACAAGACCATCGACATCCTGCGCAAACAGCGCACGCACTACCACGTCGTGGATCGTGGGGCGCAATCCGGCGATCAGATAGGCATGGACTACCGCGGAACGCTCGCCGGCGCAACGTTCGACGGCGGCATCGGCGCCGATCAGACTGCGCTGCTTGGCGGCGGGCAGTTGCTCGCCGACTTCGAGAAGAACCTGATCGGCATGAAGGCCGGCGAAAGTCGCGAGTTCGACGTGCACTTTCCCGACGATTACCACGGCAAGGAAGTGGCCGGAAAGGATGCGCACTTCGAAGTTCAACTCAAGGCAGTGCGGGAACCGCATGTGCCCGAGGCCGACGCGGAATTCGCCAAGTCGCTGGGCGTGACCGACGGCGACCTGTCGAAGATGCGTGCGGACGTGAAGGCGAATCTGGAGCGCGAGGTCAAGCGTCGCGCCGAGACTCGGGTCAAGGACCAAGTCATGAAATCGCTGCTGGATGCGACCAAGGTTGAAGTGCCCCGGGCGCTGCTGAACCTGGAAGTCGAACGCCTGATGCAGGGCATGCGGCACGATCTCGAACGAAGGGGTCTCAAGGCGGATCGGATTCCGATGCCCAAAGAAGCGTTCGAACCCGAGGCGCTCCGACGGGTAAGCCTCGGACTGATCCTCGCCGAGATGGTCAGGTTGCACCAGCTCGAAGCAAAGCCGGATCAGATCAAGGCCGTGATTCGGGAATACGCGCAGAGCTACGAGAAACCGGAGGAGGTCATGCGCTGGTACTACCAGCAGCCCGAACGGTTGCGCGATGTGGAGTCCATCGTGCTCGAGGACAACGTAGTCCAGTGGACGCTGTCGAATGCTATAGTCGAAGACAAACCGACCGCTTTCGACGAACTCATGGGAAACGCACAATGATTATGATGCAAGATCGCTATCAGCGTGAACCGCAGGGGCTCGGGCTGGTGCCCATGGTCATCGAGCAAAGCGGCCGCGGCGAACGCGCCTACGATATCTACTCGCGCCTGCTTAAGGAGCGCGTGGTGTTTCTGGTCGGACCGGTTACCGAAATGACGGCGAGCCTGATCGTCGCGCAACTGCTTTTCCTGGAGTCGGAGAATCCGGAGAAGGATATATCCTTCTACATCAATTCCCCGGGTGGATCGGTATCCGCCGGTCTCGCGGTTTACGACACCATGCAATTCATCAAGCCCGACGTCAGCACGCTTTGCATCGGCCAGGCCGCCAGCATGGGGGCATTCCTGCTCGCGGCGGGATCGCAGGGCAAGCGTTTCGCGCTGCCTAATTCCCGGGTCATGATTCACCAGCCGATGGGCGGGTTTCAGGGCCAGGCCTCGGATATCGAGATTCATGCCCGCGAGATCCTGTATCTGCGCGCTCGTCTGAACGACCTGATGGCCAAGCACACCGGGCAGAAAGTGGAGACTGTCGAGCGCGACACGGATCGGGACAATTTCCTCAGCGCCGAAGAGGCGGTAAAGTACGGCCTGGTGGACAAGGTATTGCTCAGCCGCAGCGAGACCGCCGCCGCGGCAGTCTGAGTGCGGCGGCAATCTGGCGGCGAACACGGGTGCTGAGTCGGGTGATGGGTTGACCGAAAGGGAAATATGGCTGAAAAACCTGGTGGCGAGAAGCTCCTCTATTGCTCCTTCTGCGGCAAGAGCCAGCACGAAGTTCGCAAGCTGATCGCCGGTCCGTCGGTTTTCATCTGCGATGAGTGCATCGAGCTGTGCAACGACATCATCCGTGAGGAGAGCCACGCGGAGACCGCCGGGAAGGGTGTCAAATCCGACCTTCCGGTTCCACACGAGATTCGTGAAAGCCTCGACCAATACGTCATCGGCCAGGACATCGCCAAGAAGATTCTTTCGGTCGCTGTTTACAACCACTACAAGCGGCTGAAGACGGTCCAGAAAAAGGACGACGTCGAACTCGCCAAGAGCAACATTCTGCTGATCGGACCCACTGGATCCGGGAAAACGCTGCTCGCGCAAACGCTGGCGCGCCTGCTCAATGTGCCTTTCGTCATGGCCGATGCGACCACGCTCACCGAAGCCGGCTACGTCGGCGAAGATGTCGAGAACATCATCCAGAAGCTGTTGCAGAAGTGTGACTACGATGTCGAAAAGGCGCAGCGTGGCATCGTCTATATCGACGAGATCGACAAAATCTCGCGCAAGTCCGACAACCCGTCGATTACCAGGGACGTTTCCGGTGAGGGCGTGCAGCAGGCGTTGCTCAAGCTGATCGAAGGGACCATCGCCTCGGTACCGCCCCAGGGCGGCAGGAAGCACCCGAACCAGGAATTCGTGCAGGTGGACACCACCAACATCCTGTTCATTTGCGGCGGGGCGTTCGATGGACTGGAGCGCATTATCCGAGCCCGCTCAGACAAAGGGGGAATCGGCTTCGGCGCGGAGGTCAAGAGCAAGGACAATCGCAAGGATATTGGTGAAGTGCTGCGCGGGGTCGAGCCTGAAGACTTGATCAAGTATGGCCTGATCCCCGAATTCGTCGGGCGACTGCCCGTCGTTGCCACTCTGGATGAACTCGACGAGGCCGCACTGATCCAAATACTCACGGAACCCAAAAATGCGCTGTTGAAGCAATATCAGCGCATGTTCAGCATGGAAGGCGTGGAACTCGAGGTGCGCACCGAGGCGCTGAAGGCGGTAGCCTTCAAGGCGCTCGCCAGGCGCACCGGCGCGCGCGGGCTGCGCTCGATTCTGGAACATGTCCTGCTTGATATCATGTACGACCTTCCTTCACTCAATAACGTGGAGAAGGTGGTCGTAGATGAGAGCATGATCAAGGGCGATACCCAGCCGATCCTGTTGTACTCGGATCAGCCCAAAGTTGCCGGTTCTGCCTGAAAAAACGGCAACGTGCGGATCGAACTTCCTGCTCCCGTTCGCAGGGATCCGATGGATTACAAAGGGTTGACGGATAAGGTTGAAATGGCCGCACCGTCGCCCCACCTTAAATGCGTTGATGTCCTTCCAGGTGAAAAATGACTTATCCCGCTGATGTTGCCGAAAATGCCGTTACCTACCCGCTTCTTCCCCTGAGGGATGTGGTGGTTTTCCCGCACATGGTGATTCCCCTGTTCGTCGGACGTCCGAAGTCGATCAAGGCGCTCGAGACGGCAATGGAATCGGGTAAAAGCATCTTGTTGGTGGCGCAGAAGTCGGCGGCGAAGGACGAGCCCTCTCCCGAAGACCTGTACGAAATCGGCAGCATTGCCAACATCCTGCAGATGCTGAAGTTGCCCGACGGCACCGTGAAGGTGCTGGTCGAAGGCGTGCAGCGTGCGCGCGTGGTTTCCGTCACCGACGAGAAGACGCATTACGTGGCGCAAGCGCTGCCGATTCCGGCAGACGTGATCGAATCCACGGAAGTCGAGGCCATGCGCCGGGCCATGCTGACGCAGTTCGACCAATACGTAAAACTCAATAAGAAGATCCCGCCGGAAATCCTGACTTCCCTGTCGGGCATCGACGAGCCGGGTCGGCTTGCCGATACCGTTGCCGCCCATCTTCCGCTGAAGCTCGATCAGAAGCAGGCGGTGCTGGAGATGTTCGAGGTCAAGAAGCGCCTCGAGCACCTGCTGTCGCTGATGGAGGCGGAACTCGACATCCTGCAGGTCGAGCGGCGCATCCGCGGGCGCGTCAAGCGCCAGATGGAGAAGAGCCAGCGCGAGTATTACCTGAACGAGCAGGTCAAGGCGATTCAGAAGGAACTCGGCGACCTGGAAGAGGGCGCCGACCTCGACGAGATGGAAAAGCGCGTCAAGTCCGCGCACATGCCCAAGGAAGCGAGAAGCAAGGCCGAATCGGAATTGAAGAAGCTGCGCTTGATGTCGCCGATGTCCGCGGAGGCGACCGTGGTGCGCAACTACATCGAAACGATGGTCGGGTTGCCGTGGAAGAAGAAGAGCAAGATCAGCAACGATCTCATAAAGGCCCAGGAGATTCTGGATGCAGACCATTACGCGCTGGATAAGGTGAAGGAACGCATCGTCGAATATCTCGCGGTCCAGTTGCGCGTTGACAAGCTGAAAGCACCGATACTGTGTCTGGTCGGGCCACCTGGCGTCGGCAAGACTTCGCTCGGCCAGTCGATCGCGCGGGCCACGAATCGCAAATTTACCCGCATGTCGCTCGGCGGCGTGCGCGACGAAGCCGAGATTCGCGGCCATCGCCGCACCTATATCGGTTCCATGCCGGGCAAGGTGCTGCAAAACATGGCCAAAGTCGGGGTGCGCAACCCGCTATTCCTGCTCGACGAAGTCGACAAGATGGGGCAGGACTTCCGCGGCGATCCGGCTTCCGCATTGCTCGAGGTCCTCGATCCGGAGCAGAACGACAAGTTCGTCGATCACTACATCGAAGTCGAGTACGACTTGTCGGATGTGATGTTCGTGGCGACCGCGAACACCATGAACATCCCGGCCCCGCTGCTGGACCGAATGGAAGTCATTCGCCTGTCCGGCTATACCGAGGACGAGAAGATCAACATCGCGATGCGCTATCTTCTGCCCAAGCAGGTGAAGAACAACGGACTCAGGGCAGGCGAGATCGCGGTTTCCGAAAGCGCGATACGCGACATCGTTCGCTATTACACGCGCGAGGCGGGCGTGCGCAGTCTGGAGCGCGAAATCTCCAAGATCTGCCGCAAGGTGGTGAAATCGTTGCTCACCAAGAAACGCGAGACGCGGGTCACGGTGTCCGCGCGCAATCTGGACCACTATCTGGGTGTGCGCCGCTATACCTACGGGCTTGCCGAGAAGAACAACCAGGTCGGACAGGTGACCGGACTGGCGTGGACCGAGGTGGGTGGCGAGTTGCTCACGATCGAAACGGTGGTGATGCCCGGCAAGGGAAATATCCAGCGTACCGGCTCACTTGGCGACGTCATGAAGGAATCGGTCGAGGCGGCGCGTTCCGTGGTTCGTTCGCGGGCATCTCGTCTCGGGGTGAAGGATGACGCGTTCGAAAAATGCGACATTCACGTGCACGTTCCGGAGGGCGCAACGCCCAAGGACGGTCCGTCCGCCGGTATTGCGATGACGACATCGCTGGTGTCTGCGCTGACCGGGATTCCAGTGCGGGCGGATGTTGCCATGACCGGTGAGATAACCTTGCGCGGAGAAGTTCTGGCGATTGGCGGCCTCAAGGAGAAGTTGCTGGCGGCGCACCGCGGTGGCATCAAGACCGTGCTCATTCCGGAAGAGAATGTGAAGGATCTCACCGAGATTCCGGATAACGTGAAGAACCGGCTGGAAATCCATCCGGTGAGGTGGATCGATCAAGTGCTGGAGTTGGCGCTCGAACGCAAACCCGAGCCGTTGCCGGACAAGACCGAGCCGGTTGCGATTCCCAAAGTCGATTCGAATGAAGCGGTGAGCGTCGTCAAACACTGAACAATGGTGACAAAACAGACGGGAATGCGATTGGCATTCCCGTTTTTTTTGCGCTGGGCATGCTCGCCCTGCGCGGCCGGGCGGGAATGCGCTTGACACGCCGATTTTCGCCTTGCTATAAAGGGCGCGCAGGGATCGGAAGGTTAAGAACAATCGCCTGTGTTCGGCGCACAATCGAATGCAGCCTCCTGTATTTCTCATCAACGAAACAAGCGAAAGGGGATTTGGTGAACAAATTCGAACTCATTGAGGCGATTGCGAAGTCTGCCGATCTATCGAAGGCAGCGGCCGGCCGCGCGCTCGACGGTGCCGTGGCGGCAATTCAGGCTTCGTTGAAAAAAGGCGCCATGGTCACGCTGGTCGGATTCGGTACTTTCTATGTCGGCAAGCGGGCGGCTCGCAGCGGCCGCAACCCGCGTACCGGTGCGACCATCAAGATCAAGGCCGCAAAAGTGCCGAAGTTCCGCGCTGGCAAAGCCCTCAAGGATGCAGTAAACTAGCGCGCTTCGTCAGGCCGCATCAGCAGTTGGCCCCGAGTGGGACAGGGGCAGAAAACCGTGCAGCGCCACGAAGCGAGTTCGCGGCGGCCAAGAATTTTGCGGTGCCCGATGGGTGCTTAGCTCAGTTGGTAGAGCGTCGCCCTTACAAGGCGAATGTCGGGGGTTCGAGCCCCTCAGCACCCACCAGCGGAACTGACGTGCAGGACAAGGAGTGGTAGTTCAGTTGGTTAGAATACCGGCCTGTCACGCCGGGGGTCGCGGGTTCGAGTCCCGTCCACTCCGCCAGACCCTGGAAGGCGAACGCGAGTTCGCCTTTTTCATTTTGTGCATGACGCGCGGATTTGGAGCCGCGCCCGCATCGCCCGGCCGGTTCGGGCATACTCTCGGCTCCGCGTATTTCTTGAACTCTGGATAGGACCATGTACGATTTTGTCTATAAGCATAAACGCTGGCTGCAGATCGCGCTGCTGGTGCTGATTGTCCCGCCTTTCGCGCTGTTCGGCATCGATTTCTATTTCCGCAACACCGATACCGGTGGCTCGCTGGCCAGATTTGGTGACACTCGCATCTCCGAGGTCGAGTATTCCCGGGCATTGCGCCAGGCGCAGGAAAAAATGCGCGAGATGATGCGCGACAAACCCGATCCATCGCTGCTCAACAGTCCGCAACTCAGGGAGTCGGTGCTGAACGAGTTGATCGAGCGCAAGGTGACGCTGTCTCACGTGACCAAAGCCGGCATGACGATTTCGGACGCCGAACTGCAGCGGATCATCGCCGCGGTCGAGGCATTCCACGACCCGTCGGGCAAGTTCTCGCGTGAGCGCTATCGCCAATTGTTGCAGGGACAGGGTCTGACCCCGGCGATGTTCGAAAACCAGGTGCGCACGAATATCCTGCTCGATCAGGTGCGCGGCGTTTATTCCGGTTCTGCTTTTATCCCGGATTCCGTTGCGGATCGCCTGCTGAAGATCCGCGAGCAGGAGAGGGAGGTCAGCCAGGTCTTATTCAACCCGGCTGACTACCGCAAGCAGGTGGAAGTTGCCGCTGCCGACGCCGACAAGTACTACACGGAGCATAAGGGCGAGTTCCTGGTTCCCGAGCGCGTCAAGGTCGAGTTCGTGGTGCTGTCTCTGGAAGCGTATCAGCGCAATGTCCAAGTCAGCGATGAAGAGATCAAGAAGTTTTATCTGGAGAATCAGAGTCGGTATCAGACACCGGAAGAACGCCGGGCCAGCCATATCCTGATCCCTGCGGCGGCGGCCGCCAGCCCTGACGATAAGGCCCGGGCCAAAGCACAGGCCGAGGATCTGCTCAAGCAGGTCAAGGCAAATCCGAAAAAATTCGGCGAACTCGCGGCGAAATTTTCCAAAGACCCGGGATCCGCGGAAAAGGGCGGCGACCTCGGGTTCTTCGGGCGTGGGCTGATGGTCAAGCCCTTCGATGAGGCCGCGTTCTCGATGAAGGTCGGCGACATCGCGGGACCGGTCGAGACCCAATACGGTTATCACATTATTCGCCTCGATGCGATCAAGGCGATGCACATCACGCCGCTGGAGGCCGTCAAGGCGCAGATCGAGACCGAGGTGCGCAAGCCCAAGGTTGCCCGGGCGTTCGCGGAGGCGGCTGACAATTTCAACAACCTGGTGTACGAACAATTCGACAGCCTGCAGCCGGCCATCGATGCGCTGAAACTGACTCCGCAGAAAAGCGACTGGGTGAGCCGCGCGGGGGGCAATCCGAATCCGCTTCTCAACAACGACAAATTGCTGGCGGCGCTGTTCTCCGACGAGGTGCTCAAGAACAAGCACAATACGTCGGCGATCGAGGTGCAGCCTAACATGCTGCTGGCGGCACGCGTCATCGAACACAAGCCGTCCGAGGCGTTGCCGTTGGACCAGGTGCGCAAGGACATTGTGCAGCATCTGGCAGACCAGGCGGCGACACAGCGCGCGCAAACAGCGGGCCGTGCGGCCCTCGATAAACTGAAGAAGGGCGAACCTGTCGCATTGACATGGTCCGCCGCGCAGACGGTCACTCTGCAGCAGCGCCAGGGCCTGCATCCCGAAGCCGCGCAATCGGTATTCGCGGCCGACACAGCCAAACTTCCTGTGTATGCCGGTGTCCCGGTATCGCAGGGCAGGTTCGCCATCTACCGCATCAGCAAGGTCAAGGACGCTGCCGATGCCAAGCCCGAGCAGCGCAAGGCTTTGGCAAAGCAACTGACGCAGATGATCGGGCAGGAGCAGTACGTTGCCTACCTCGCCAGCCTGCGCGGACGCGCCGACGTCAAAGTCGACAAGAAAAAAATGGATCAGGGCTCCTGATCGAATGCGGCATGCAAAGAGCTCGCATCGGCACGGATGCGGGCTTTTTCTTATTCGATCTGACCGACGGCCGTCGTATTGAAGCCCGCATCGACGTAAGTGATTTCGCCGGTAATGCCGCTCGCGAGATCGCTGCAGAGGAAGGCCGCCGTATTGCCCACTTCATCGATGGTTACGTTGCGGCGCAAGGGCGATTGTTTTTCGGACAGCGTCAGGAGTTTTCCGAAGTTGCCGATACCGGCGGCCGCCAGTGTCTTGATCGGCCCGGCCGAGATGGCGTTCACACGTATCCCCTTTGGTCCAAGGCTCTGTGCCATATAGCGCACGTTGGCTTCGAGGCTGGCCTTGGCGAGCCCCATCACGTTGTAGCTTGGAAATGATCGTTCGGCGCCGAGGTAGGTCAGCGTCAGCAGTGCCGCGTTGCGGCCCAGCATCATCGGCAGCCCGGCCTTGGCCAATGCGGCAAAGCTGTAGGAGCTGACATCGTGGGCGATACGGAACGCTTCCCGGCTGACGGAATCCAGATAGTCGCCGGCAAGTGCTTCGCGCGGCGCAAACGCAATGGAATGAATGATGCCGTCCAGACCTTCCCAATGCTGCTTGAGCTCGGCGAACAGCGCGTCGATCTCCAAATCGCTGGCCACGTCGCACGCAAGCACCAGTCTGCTGTCGAATTCCGCAGCCAGATCGACCACGCGATCCTTTACCCGTTCGCCCTGATAGCTGAAGGCGAGTTGCGCGCCCTCGCGGCGCATGGCTTTGGCAATCCCGTAGGCGATGGAACGGCGGCTGAGCAATCCGGTGATCAGTATGTTCTTGTTGTGGAGAAATGCCATGGCGTTTTACGGTGGCAGGCGGTTTCCGGTGGCAGGCGGTTGCCGGTAGAAATCCTTGTCATTATAGCGAAACCCGCGATGCCGCCGCCGTTTGCCTGCAAGACGATTAACCGCCGCCGGGGATTCCGCTACACTTGCGGGGCAATGAAACGTCTCATTACAATCGCCGCGCTCGCGCTGCCGGCAGCGCTCGGCGGCTGCAGCGGACCATGGAACGATCCCTATCCGATCGAGGAAGCCGGCAAGAACATCCTCTACTCGTCGTTTTCCGAGAGGCCCAAGCATCTCGATCCGGTGCAGTCCTACGCGGAAAACGAGGCGGTATTCACGGCGCAGATCTACATGCCGCCGCTGCAGTATCACTATCTGAAGAGGCCTTACGAGCTGACCACGCTTGCGGCGACGGAAGTGCCGCGTCCGGCGTACTACGACGCGTCCGGGCGCAGGTTGCCCGATACCGCGCCGGGCGACAAGGTCGCCTACAGCAGCTACGAAATTCATATCCAACCCGGCATCATGTACCAGCCCCATCCTGCCTTTGCCAAGGACGAGAGCGGAAAATACCGTTACCACCAGCTCAGGCAGGAGGATTTGAAACAGGTCTACGAGCTGCGCGATTTCAAGCACACGGGCACCCGGGAGCTGCTGGCCGACGACTATGCCTTCCAGATCCGCCGACTTGCCCATCCGAAGCTGCATTCGCCGATCTTCGGCCTGATCAGCGGATACATCGTCGGTCTGAAGGACTATGCCGACAAGCTGCAGCAGGCAGCCCAAACGCCGGCGGCGGATGGTTACCTCGATCTCATGCAGTTTCCCCTCGAGGGTGTGCAAGTCGTGGACAGTCATACGTATCGCATCAAATTGAAGGGGAAATATCCTCAATTCGTGTACTGGCTCGCCATGCCTTTCTTTTCCCCGATCCCCTGGGAGGCAGAGCGCTTCTATTCCCAGCCCGGCATGACGCACGGAAAGAACCTCTCGTTGGACTGGTATCCGGTCGGCACCGGGGCCTACATGCTGACCTTGAACGATCCGAACCGCATGATGATCATGGAGCGCAATCCGAACTTCGCCGGCGAGCCGTATCCGTCCGAAGGCGAGGAGGGCGACAGGGAAGCGGGACTGCTCGACGACGCGGGAAAAATGATGCCCTTCGTCGACCAGGCCGTGTTCAGTCTCGAGAAGGAAAGCATCCCGTACTGGAACAAGTTCCTGCAGGGTTATTACGATGCCTCGGGCATTACGTCCGACAGTTTCGACCAGACCGTGCGGATCACCACCAGCGGCGATGTGATACTCGCGGACGAAATGCGCAAACAGGACATCCGGCTGCAAACGTCGGTGGCGACTTCAGTGATGTACATGGGCTTCAACATGCTTGACCCGGTGGTCGGAGGCGATTCGGAGCGCACGCGCAAGCTGCGCCGGGCGATCTCCATTGCGATCGATCAGGAAGAATTCATCTCCATCTTCAGCAACGGCCGCGGCATTCCGGGACAGGGCCCGATACCGCCGGAAATATTCGGACATCGCGACGGGCGCGAGGGCGTCAATCCTTATGTTTATGACTGGATCGACGGCAAGCCGCAACGCAAGCCGGTAGAGTACGCCAAGAAACTGCTCGTTGAGGCGGGCTATCCCGACGGGATCGACAAGGCCAGCGGCAATCCGCTGGTCATCTATTTCGATACCGCCTCGGGCGGCGTCGGTGGCAAGTCGCGAATCGACTGGCTGACCAAGCAATTTCAGAAGATCGATCTGCAGCTCGTAGTGCGCAACAGTGACTTCAACCGTTTTCAGGACAAGATACGCAAGGGAACGGCGCAGCTATTTTTCTTTGGCTGGAACGCCGACTATCCGGATCCGGAAAACTTCCTGTTTCTGTTCTACGGTCCGCAGTCGCGCGTCAAGAGCGGCGAAAATGCCGCCAACTACCATAATCCGGAATTCGACAGCATGTTCGAGCGCATGCAAGTCATGCCGAACGGGCCGCAACGCCAGGCGCTGATCGATCGCATGGTGGAGATCCTGCGCCGTGACGCGCCCTGGGTGTACATGCTGCATCCGAAGGATTACACGCTGGCGCACGCCTGGGTCTACAACCGCAAGCCGAACAAGATGGCGAACAACGGCCTGAAGTATCAGCGTATCGATCCACTGCTGCGGCGGCAGAAACGCTCCGAGTGGAATCATCCCGTGCTGTGGCCGATCGTTGCCGCGCTGGCGGCGCTGGCGCTTGCCATCGCGCCGGCGGTGCGGTCGTACCGGCGACGCGAACGCGCCGGCGGCAAACTGGAAACGGCATGACGCAACGGCGATGATCAACTATCTCGTGCGCCGCGTGCTCTACGCAATCCCGATCCTGATCGGCGTGAATCTGCTGACCTTCCTGCTGTTTTTCATCGTCAATTCCCCGGATGACATGGCGCGCATGCAGCTCGGGCAAAAGCGCGTCAGCGATGAGGCCGTGCTGAAATGGAAGCAGGAGCGCGGCTACGACAAGCCGCGCATCTTCAACGCCGGCGCGCAGGGCGCCGGAAAACTGACCGATACGATCTTTTTCGAGAAATCAGTGCCGCTTTTCTGGTTCGATTTCGGCCATGCCGAGGACGGCCGGGATATCGCCCACGAGATCAGGAGCCGCATGCTGCCGAGTCTGGCGATCGCGCTGCCGGTATTCATCGTGGGCCTGCTGTCCTACATCACCTTTGCGCTGCTGATGGTATTTTTCCGTGCAACCTACATCGACTTTGCCGGCGTATTGTTGTGCGTATTCGCGATGTCGGTTTCGGGCCTGTTCTACATCATCGGCGGCCAGTATCTGATCAGCAAATTGTGGAATCTGGTGCCGATTTCCGGCTATGCGGGCGGATTGAACGCGTGGAGATTCCTGCTGCTGCCGGTGATCATCGGCATCATCGGCGGCATGGGATCGAGCGCGCGCTGGTATCGCACTATTTTCCTCGAAGAGATCAGTCGCGATTACGTGCGAACTGCGAGAGCAAAAGGGTTGTCCGAGTGGCGGGTGCTGTTCAGGCATGTAGTGCATAACGCGATGATTCCGATCCTGACCGGAGCGGTTGTGGCCATCCCGCTGCTTTTTCTCGGCAGCCTCATCACCGAATCGTTCTTCGCCATTCCCGGCCTGGGGAGCTATACCATCGATGCAATCAACAATCAGGATTTCGCCATTGTGCGCGCCATGGTCTTCCTCGGCTCCGTGCTCTACATCGTCGGCCTGATCCTGACCGACATTTCCTATACCATGGCCGACCCGCGGATACGATTGCGATGAATCTGGTGTTCAAGCCCGTCATCCTCACCACCGACGCCCTGATCTTCCTGCTCATCGCCGTGGTTGCCGCATCGGCCTGGTATATAAGCCGGCACCCGCATCTGGTCGCGCCGTGGCGGAAGGTTGCGCACAATCGCGGCGGCATGATCGCCTGCGTGATTCTGCTGGCGTTCGTGAGCGTCGGCTTGCTGGATTCAGTGCATTTCCGGCCGCGCCTGACGGGCGACGCGGCGTCAGGCAAGCTGAACTATGCGGTCGATGTCATGTCGTTGTTCGACGTCATCGCCGCGCCGCTCAGGACGCGTCAGGAAAAAACCTATTCGGCGCCGTTAGCCACCCATCTGTTCTCGAAGGAGACGGTGGAATTGCCGGACGGCACCGAGGCGCGTGTGTTTCCGCGGCTCACATACGGTGGCGCTCATCTCAAGGATCCGGAGCGCGAATGGAGCCGTGACATCATCAATCGCGTCGTCGCGGGCGTCGCGATCGCCGCGCTGATCTGGAATGTGCTGTTGCTGTGCATGACGCTCTGGCTTGCGCATCGCACTGCGCGCGGTATCCGTGAAACCTGGATAGCCGTGTGGAGCGGGGAAACGGAAGTTCCATGGCGCGAGATGCTGGTTACCAACGGCGTGCTGCTGCTCGTCTTCGTGCCCATGATTGTGCTCTCGGCGAAGTATCATGTTCTCGGCACCGACAAGGTTGGGCAGGACGTGTTCTATCTGGCGCTCAAGAGCATTCGCACCGGCCTGGTGATCGGCACGCTCACGACGCTGGTCATGCTGCCCTTCGCGCTGTTGCTCGGCATTCTGGCGGGCTACCTGCGCGGCTGGGTCGACGACGCCATCCAGTATCTCTATACGACGCTGCAGTCGATTCCCGGCGTGTTGCTGATCGCCGCTTCGGTGCTGATCCTGCAGGGGGTCATCGATCGCCACGAGGACTGGTTCCAGACCGCCAGCGAGCGCGCCGATGCCCGCCTGTTCCTGCTGTGCATGATACTGGGCGTGACCAGCTGGACCGGACTGTGCCGCCTGCTGCGAGGCGAATCGCTCAAGTTGCGCGAACTGGACTATATTCAGGCGGCGCACGCGTTCGGCGTCCCCGATTTCAGGATCATCACCCGCCACATCCTGCCCAACGTCATGCACATCGTGCTGATCGCCATCGTCATGGATTTCAGCGGCCTGATCCTGGCGGAAGCCGTGCTTTCCTACGTCGGCGTCGGTGTCGATCCAACCATGAACAGTTTTGGCACCATGATCAATGCGGCGCGCTTGGAAATGGCGCGCGATCCGATGGTTTGGTGGTCGCTGGCGTCGGCATTTGCATTCATGCTGCTGCTGGTGCTGTCGGCCAATCTGTTTGCCGATGCCGTGCGCGATGCATTCGATCCGCGCGTCAGGGGCCGGCTCGCATTGCCGAATTTCCTGTCCAAATATCTGCCTGCCTTGCGCAGCCGGTGACTAACGATGACCACCGCTTTGCTGCAAATTGACAATCTGCGTACCTGGCTGGCCGGCAGCGAGGGAGTCGTGCGCGCGGTGGATGGGGTGTCGTTTTCAGTCGGCCGCGGCGAGACTTTCGCGTTGCTGGGCGAATCCGGTTGCGGAAAATCCATGACGGCGCTGTCGATCTCGCGCCTGCTGCCCGATGCCGGCCGGATCGTGTCGGGTTCCGTGCGCCTCGACGGCCAGGATCTGCTGCAGTTGCCGGAAGCTGCAATGCGCGATGTGCGCGGCAGCAGGATCGGCATGATCTTCCAGGAGCCCGGCACCAGCCTCAATCCGGTGATGAAGGTGGGTGCGCAGATCGGCGAGGTGCTGCTTCAGCATACGACGCTGCGAGGCAGTGCGCTCGATGCGCGCGTGCTGGAACTGCTCGATGCGGTGGGCTTGCCCGATCCGAAGAGCCGCGTGCACGAATATCCGTTCCAACTCTCCGGCGGCATGAAGCAGCGCGTCATGATCGCGATCGCGCTTGCCTGCGAACCCCGTCTGCTGATTGCCGATGAACCGACCACGGCGCTCGATGTGACTATCCAGGCGCAGGTGCTCGCCCTGTTGCGCAGTCTGCAGAAAAAGATGGGCATGTCGATCCTGCTGATTACTCACGATCTGGGCGTGGTCTCCGAGATGGCGCATCATGTTGCCGTGATGTATGCGGGCGAGATTGTCGAGGCCGCGCGGCGCGACGATTTTTTCCGCAATCCGGCGCATCCGTACTCGCGAAAATTGTTCGCGTCGGTCCCGGATCGACAGGCCCGAGACCGATCGCTGGCGGTTATCCGGGGGCGGGTGCCCTCGCTGATCGGTGAGATTCGCGGTTGTCGTTTCGCCGATCGCTGCGATTCGGCCTGGTCGCGTTGCCGTACGGCCCATCCTGCATGGGCCGCGATCGAAGCGCATCACGGCGCCCGTTGCCATCTGTACAACAAAGACGCGGATGATAAGGAAGCGGCGGCGAGCGACGGTGTCGCGGCGCAGCCCGCCGCGTGCGGGCCGGTCCATCCCGACACGGATGCAATCCTGCTCGCCGTCAATGACCTTAGGATTTACTTCCCGATCCGCAGGGGCATCCTCAAGCGCGTTGTCGGCCACGTGAAAGCCGTGGATGGCGTATCGCTGTCGGTACGCGCGGGCCGCACACTGGCGCTCGTCGGTGAATCGGGTTCCGGCAAGACCACGGTCGGCAAGGGTATCGTGCACTTGTTGCCGTTGTCAGGCGGTAGCGTGAATTTTGGCGGCGTCGACCTGTCATCGCTGTCGGCCGCAGAATTAAGGAGCCGGCGTCGCGATTTCCAGATCATTTTTCAGGATCCCTACAGCTCGCTCAATCCACGCATGCGCGTTCTGGACATCGTCGAAGAAGGGATGATCGCGCTCGGCGTCGGCGGCAACAGGCAGTCGCGTACGGCTCGCGTGGACCAGATCCTGGCGCAAGTGGGCCTGGGCGCGGAAATGAAATACCGCTATCCCCACGAATTTTCCGGCGGCCAGCGCCAGCGCATTGCGATTGCGCGCGCGATTGCGGTCGAGCCAAGGCTGATCGTATGTGACGAGCCGACCAGCGCGCTCGATGTTTCGGTGCAGGCGCAGATTCTGAATCTGCTGCGTGATTTGCAGAGCAGGCTCTGCATTGCTTACCTGTTCATCACGCATAACATGTCGGTCGTCGAGTTCCTCGCCGATGAGGTGGCGGTCATGTATCTCGGAAAAATCGTCGAGCACGGCAGCGCCGACGAGATCTTGCTCAGGCCGCAGCACACCTACACCAAGGCATTGCTGTCGGCGGTGCCGAGGATAGACGTTGCGGAAAGTCGCGAGGCGCGTACTCCCGAATGAGGCGGTGCAATCGATTCATGCGCCGGCGTCAAGCCGGCAGAATGGATCAGCGGCGCGCAATACGCGGGTTGCCGTAGATTGTCAGGCGCTGGCCGATTCGCAGCTGGTCGCTTGACAGATGATTCCATTCCTTCAGGGCGGCGACGGTGACACGGTGCTTCAACGCGATCAGGTTAAGGCTGTCACCGCTTTGCACGCGGTAGACTGCGCGGCTGCCGTAGGAGTCTTCAGGCGCTTGGAAATCCGGACTGTTCCAGGTCTCATCCAGGTTCGATGCATTCGCGTCTTCATTCATCGGCACCAGCAGGGCCCGGCCGGGCCGGATCGCAACATGGTGATGAATACCATTGATCTCGCGCAAACGCGCAGGCGTGATGCCGAATTTCGTCGCGACCGAATCCGGGCTTTCGCCTTTTTTCGGTGTATACGTCTGCCAGGACACCAGCGGCTGGTCGTAGCCCTTGAGATTGGCGGAGAAGATGGCCGCCTTGTCGATCGGCAAAAGCAGCGTGCGCGAACCGTTCGACATGAGGACGGGACGAGTGTGCCCGGCGTTGAGTGAGCGGAAATCGTCGATGGACATTTCTGCAAGTTGCGCGGCCACCTGCAGGTCGATGTATTCCGGCGTCGATACCGCGGTGAAATACGGCTGATTGGGGATGTCCTCCAGCGCGAAGGGCAGCAGCGCAGGATTGGTGATGATGTTGCGCACCGCCTGCAGCTTCGGCAGATAATTGCGCGTCTCGCGCGGCATTTTCAGGTTCTGGTAAGCCGTCGGCTTGTGTCTGGCGCGGTTTTGCGCGATGGCGCGCGATACGCCGTTCTCGCCCCAGTTGTAGGCGGCAAGCGCAAGTTGCCAGTCATTGAATTCCGCGTGCAGCTTCTCCAGGTAATCCAGCGCCGCGCGCGTGGCGGCAGGCACGTCGCGGCGAGCGTCATACCACCAGTTCTGCTGCAGTCCATAGCGTTTGCCAGTCGAGGGCATGAACTGCCATATGCCTACCGCGCGCGCGCGCGAATAAGCGACCGGGTTATACGCGCTCTCGATCATCGGCAGCAGAGCCACCTCCATCGGCATGTTGCGCTTGTCGATTTCCTCGACAATGCAATAGAGATAGAGGCGGCTGCGCTCGATCATGCGCTGGAAGTAATCGGGGTGATTCAGGAACCATGCCTCGTGCCGTGCGACCAACGGGCTGTCAATTTCGGGCAGCGCGAAGCCGTTGCGAACCCGGTTCCACAGGCTTTCCGGGGCCGGTGTTCCGTCATTGGTTAAGATTGCCGCTTCGATGCGCGCTTCGACCGGGGCGTCAGCTTTGGCATCGCCGTTGTTTGCCGGAGCGAAAACGGACGTGGAATCCGGCCTGGAGTCGACTGATGACGGGGCGAGTGGAATCGATTCTTCGGCGTGGAGCATTGAGGCCGTGAGAAGGGTGCCTGCACCCGCCAGAATCGTAAGCAGTCTCTGCATTTTCAATCGCAAGTTATTGATCTTTTGCTGCATGCTAACAGAGGAATCGGCTTGGACAAGGTAAACTTGAGAACGTCGGCGCGCTTTGAAGGAAAGTTCCCACCGGCTCCGCTAGAAACCCTCCTTGCACGTGCGCAGGGCGGCAAACGCCTCGACCGGACGCCTCGCGCCGCGCGATCGCTGGATTGTCCGGTACGTTATACTTCGCCAGCAAAGCCGGTTTAGCACCGACGTGATCACCATGATGGTGGGTGGTAAGGATCGCCGCGAGTTGCAGGCCTTGGTCCAACAGGGATTCGCGCACCGGATCGGCATCGCCGGGGTCGACGTCAACGGCCGTTGGGCCCCGGCTTCGGCATTAGATAGGGTTGTTCTGGAACGCGCGGATCGGAACCATAGAATGCGCGGATCGGAATTTATGGTGGTGATGTCCATGCCGGTATCTTTGGTTCTGCAAAACTGAATGCCAATCCAGGTCGAGCCGGTCAGCCTCTCCGAGTGGTTTTCCACGCCGGTGGGCGCGCGTCTTCTCGAAACCGAATTGCAGTACTTCGACGGTGAACTGGCCGACGTATTCGGCTTCAATGCAATTCAACTCGGCCTTCCGGAGTACCCGTATCTGCGCGCCAATCGTATCGCGTTTCGCTGTGTGACCGGCAGCGACGGCCCGGTCGGCCTGCGTTCCGATCCCTGTGCGCTGCCGTTGCAGGCCGCCTCGGTCGATCTCGTCGTCCTGCCGCATACCCTCGAATTCAGCAGCAATCCGCACCAGGTGCTGCGCGAGGTTTCGCGCATCCTGATGCCCGAGGGCCACGTCGTGCTGTCGGGATTCAATCCCTGGAGCCTTTGGGGCGCGCGCCGCCTTGCGGCACGGCGCGAAGGCGTCTTTCCGTGGTGTGGCCAGTTCATCAATCTGCCGCGAATCAAGGATTGGATGGCATTGCTCGGCTTTGAACTGGCCAGCGGACGCATGTGCAGTTATGCGCCGCCACTTGCCAGTGAAAAATGGTCGCGCCGCTGGCATTTCATGGAAGCGGCCGGCGATCGATGGTGGCCGTTTGCCGGTGGTGTTTACTATTTGCACGGCATCAAGCGGGTGCAGGGCATGCGCCTCATCACCCCGCAGTGGAAGACGATCCACGTGAAAAAGAAGGCGCTCGCTGCAGTGCCCCAAAAAACCAACGGGCGCGATGACGCCATGGCGGCGCGGACCAAGCATGCGGCCGGAGATCCGCAGTGAGTCACGTCGTCGATGTTTACACCGACGGTGCATGCAAGGGCAATCCCGGGCCCGGCGGCTGGGGGGTGTGGATGAAATGGGGCGATCATGAGAAGGAATTCTCCGGCGGCGAAGCGGATACGACCAACAACCGCATGGAAATGATGGCAGTGATCAAGGCGCTGAGTTCGCTCAAGCGCAGTTGTACCGTGCGCCTGCATACCGATTCCAAGTACGTGCATAACGGCATCTCGCTGTGGATTCACGACTGGAAGAAGCGCGGCTGGCGCACCGCGGACAAGAAGCCGGTCAAGAATGTCGATCTATGGCAAGAGCTCGATGAATTGGTGCGCGGCCACCATATCGAGTGGGTTTGGGTCAAGGGCCACGCCGGTGACCCCGGCAACGAAAAAGCCGACGAACTCGCCAACCGGGGCGTTGCGGAAGCGCTTCGCGCAGGGGCGCAGACGCGAGGGGCGAGGGACGAGGGGCGAGGGGCGAGATGAGGCCTGCTTCGCGTCTTCGGATCTTTGCGTCTTTGTCCATGCTTTCCCCTCGCCCCTCGTCCCTCGTCCCTCGTCCCTAGGTCATGCGCCAGATCGTTCTCGATACGGAAACCACCGGCCTCGATCCCGCTTTGGGCCATCGCGTCATCGAAATCGCGGCGGTGGAAATCGTCAATCGCCGGTTCACCGACAAGCACTATCACCAGTATGTAAATCCGCAGCGGGAGATCGACGCCGGCGCGTTGGAGGTGCACGGCATCACGGTCGAATTTCTTGCAGACAAGCCAAAATTCCGTGAAGTGGCGAAAGAGATGCTCGAATTCATCGACGGCGCGGAACTGATCATTCACAACGCGCCGTTCGATGTGGCGTTTCTGGATCACGAACTCGCATTGCTGGAACTGCAGCCTCTCGGACGGTACTGCCCGCAAGTGACCGATACGTTGAAAATGGCGAAGGGGCTGCATCCGGGAAAGCGCAATTCGCTGGATGCACTGTGCGAACGCTACCGGATCGACAATGCCGCGCGCTCGCTGCATGGCGCGCTGCTCGATGCGCGCTTGCTGGCGGAAGTCTATCTATGCATGACGCGCGGACAGGAAAGTCTCCTCATCGAGATGGGGGAATCTTCTTCACCGGTCCTGGACAGCGCGTTCTCCACCTCCGGCGTGGAATTGATCGTGGTGCGCGCGACACCGGAAGAACTTGTCGAGCATGTCCGTCAACTCGACGACATCGACAAGGCGGCCAAGGGCGCCTGTCTGTGGAAAAAAATGGCATCTGCGGGGTAGCCGAACGAATGGCGGGTGGTGCTCGGATGGGACCCGGGGGGATTCTCGAAGCACCCTGGCATTCCTGCCAACGAAAAAGCGACCTCGAAGGTCGCTTTCCTTGACTGGCGGAGAGGGGGGGATTCGAACCCCCGTTAGGCTGTTAACCTAAACACGCTTTCCAGGCGTGCGACTTAAACCGCTCATCCACCTCTCCGCATCTTCAAAACTCTCCGGTCCGCCGTAGTGTTCCATGGCTCGCGGAAGGCGCGAAGAATACTTGAGACCCCCTTTCAAGTCAAAGAAACAAGGAGTTCCGGATGCGCTTCGGTTCGTGGCAATCACCGGTGCAACGCCGATTACATTCCTTTCTTCAACTGCTCCAGGATGGCCGGATTTTCCAGCGTGGAAGTATCCTGCGTAATCTCTTCGCCCCTGGCAATCGAGCGCAGCAATCGCCGCATGATTTTCCCCGAGCGGGTTTTGGGCAGGTTGTCGCCGAAGCGGATTTCTTTCGGCTTCGCGATCGGGCCGATTTCCTTGCCGACCCAGTCGCGCAATTCCTGCGCCATGCGCCTGGCCTCGTCGCCGGTCGGGCGCGGTCCCTTGGTGACGACGAAGGCAACAACGGCTTCTCCGGTGAGGTCGTCAGGACGGCCGACCACCGCGGCTTCGGCGACCAGTTTCGTGTTTGCCACCAGCGCGGATTCGATTTCCATCGTTCCCAGACGGTGCCCGGACACGTTGAGCACGTCGTCGATGCGGCCCATGATCCAGAAATAGCCGTCGAGGTCGCGGCTTGCGCCATCACCGGCAAGGTAGTACTTGCCCTTGAAGTCATCCGGGTAATAGCTTTTCTTGAAGCGCTCCGGATCGCCCCAGATGGTGCGGATCATGGAAGGCCATGGCTTCTTGATGACCAGAATACCGCCTTTGCCTTTCTCGACATCGTCCCCGGCCTCATCGACGATCGCGGCGATGATGCCCGGCAGCGGCATCGTGCACGAGCCCGGCTTGAGCGGCGTAGCGCCGGGCAGTGGGGTGATCATGTGGCCTCCCGTTTCGGTCTGCCACCAGGTATCGACGATCGGGCAACGCGCGCCGCCGACGGTGTTGTAGTACCACATCCAGGCTTCCGGATTGATCGGTTCGCCGACCGAACCGAGCAGCCGCAGGCTGGTCAGGTCGTATTTCTTCGGCAGGTCGCCTCCGGCCTTGATCAGCGAGCGGATTGCCGTGGGCGCGGTGTAGAACACCGTCACCGCGTGATCCTGAATGATTTTCCAGAATCGACCTGCATCCGGGAAAGTCGGCACGCCTTCGAACACGATTTCGGTGCCGCCGACCGCGAGCGGGCCGTAGGTAATATAGGTATGACCGGTCACCCAGCCAACGTCCGCCGTACACCAGAACACATCCGCCGGCTTGGCGTCGAACGTCCACTTCATCGTCAGCATCGCCTGCAGCAGGTAGCCGGCGCTCGAGTGTTGTACGCCCTTGGGCTTGCCCGTTGAACCCGACGTGTAGAGAATGAACAACGGATGTTCGGCGCCAACCCAGACCGGCTCGCAAGCGTCAGGTTGGTTCTGCACCAGGTCGTGCCACCAGATATCGCGCCGCGCAGCCATTTTCGTGGCGCTGCCGGTGCGCTTGTAGACCACGACATTCTTGATGGCCTCGCAGCCGCCCATCCCCAGCGCTTCGTCGATCGCCGGTTTGAGTACGATCTCCTTACCGCCTCGCATCTGTCCATCCGCGGTGATGACCGCGGTAGCCCCGGCATCGATGATGCGTTCCTGAAGACTCTTGGCGGAGAAGCCGCCAAACACGACCGAGTGCGTCGCGCCGATGCGAGCGCAGGCCTGCATGGCAATGACGGCTTCGATCGACATCGGCATGTAAATGATGACGCGCTCGCCGGTCCTGACGCCGAGGGACTTCAGTCCATTGGCGAACTGACAAACACGGTGGTAGAGCTGCTTGTAGGTGATCTTGGTGACCGTGGCGTCGTCCGCCTCGAAAATGATCGCGATCTTGTTCGGCTGGTTGTTGAGGTGGCGATCCAGGCAGTTGTAGGAAACATTCAGTTCGCCGTCGCCGAACCATTTGAAGAAGGGGGCTTTGCTCTCGTCCAGCACCGTGGAAAAGGGCTTGTGCCACAGGATGTTTTCTCTCGCCAGGCGCGCCCAGAAACCTTCGTAGTCCTTCCCGGCTTCAGCGCACAAGGCCTGGTAGGCCGGCATGCCGGAAATATTCGCCTGCCTGACGAAGTCCGCGGCTGGCGGGAACACCCTGTTTTCATTCAGGACCGATTCGATCGTGCTCATTGCATCCTCCGCGATTATTCTGCTGCCCGGGCCGGTGGCGGGAAATCCTTTCGCGGAATTATAGCGAGAAGTGCCGCGCGCCACCCCGACCGCCACGAATGGCTTTCATCGTGGTATAAAATGCGCCCGCCCACAACGATGCAACGGCAGACGATATATGGATTCGAGCAGCAGCAGATCACAAAGCATTCTGGCCGGCTTCATTTTCTCGAGCCGCTGGTTGCAGGCGCCGCTCTATGTCGGGCTGATCGTCGCACAGGCCGTGTATGTCTATCGCTTCATGGTCGAGCTCAAGCACCTGGTCATGGACGTCCGCGGACTGTCCGAGACCGACATCATGCTGCTGGTCCTCGGATTGATCGACGTGGTGATGATCGCAAACCTGCTGATCATGGTGATCGTTGGCGGTTACGAGACTTTCGTATCCAGACTGAACCTGCAGGGTCATCCGGACGAACCGGAATGGCTTTCCCACGTCAACGCCGGCGTGCTCAAGGTCAAGCTCGCGATGGCGCTGATCGGCATTTCATCGATTCACCTGCTCAAGACTTTCATCAATGCGCCGCAGATGAGCGAACAGACCATCAAGTGGCAAGTGGTGATCCACCTGACTTTCGTGATTTCGGCACTGGTCATGGCGTATACTGATCGTATCGCGACGGCGCAGCGCGCCGTCCACTGAAAACGCTGCATTACGCTCATCCGCGCACCATGACCGGCATTCGCCAGGACGACCTGATCGAAAGTGTCGCCGACGCCCTGCAGTACATCTCCTACTACCATCCGATGGACTATATCGAGGCCCTCGGCGAGGCGTACCGGATCGAACAATCGCCTGCGGCGCGCGATGCAATCGCGCAGATCCTGACGAACTCGCGGATGTGCGCGGAGGGCAAGCGTCCCATCTGCCAGGACACGGGAATCGTCGTCGCCTTTCTGCGCATCGGCATGGACGTGCGCTGGGATGGCGCGACCATGAGCGTGGCCGACATGGTCAACGAAGGCGTGCGCCGCGCGTATCTGCATGCGGACAACAAACTGCGCGCTTCGATCCTTTCCGATCCGGCCGGCGCCCGCAAGAACACCAGGGATAACACGCCGGCCGTGATCCACATGGAAGTCGTGCCCGGCAACACGGTCGAGGTGAGGATTGCGGCGAAAGGCGGCGGCTCCGAGAACAAATCCAAATTCGTGATGCTCAATCCCTCGGACAGCATCGTGGACTGGGTCATGAAAACCGTGCCCACCATGGGCGCGGGCTGGTGTCCGCCGGGCATGCTCGGCATCGGCATCGGCGGCACGGCGGAAAAGGCGATGGTGCTCGCCAAGGAAGCGCTGATGGACCCGATCGACATGCACGAACTGAAGCGACGCGGACCGAAGAACCGGATCGAGGCGTTGCGCGTCGAACTCTGCGACAAGGTCAATGCACTGGGCATCGGCGCGCAGGGCCTCGGCGGCTTGACCACGGTGCTCGACGTGAAAATTCTCGACTATCCCACGCATGCAGCGTCGCTCCCGGTTGCGATGATTCCGAATTGTGCGGCGACGCGCCACGCGCATTTCACGCTGGATGGCAGCGGCGCCGCGCGACTCGATCCGCCGAGCCTGGATTGCTGGCCCGATGTGCATTGGGCGCCCTCGCCGTCGTCACGTCGGGTTGACCTGGCCAGAGTCACGCGCGAAGAGATCGCCGGCTGGAAGCCGGGCGAAACGCTGTTGTTGAACGGCAAAATACTGACCGGCCGGGATGCGGCGCACAAGCGTATTCAGGACCTGCTGGCGAAAGGCGAGGGGCTTCCCGCGGGGGTCGATTTCAGGAACCGGTTCATTTATTACGTCGGGCCGGTCGATGCGGTACGAAACGAAGCCGTGGGCCCCGCGGGGCCGACGACGGCAACGCGCATGGACAAATTTACCGAAACCATGCTTTCGCAGACCGGATTGCTCGGCATGATCGGCAAGGCCGAACGCGGCCCGGCGGCGATCGAGGCAATTCGCAAGCACAGGGCGGTCTACCTGATGGCGGTCGGTGGCGCCGCCTACCTCGTGTCGAAGGCCATCAAGTCCTCGCGTGTGGTCGCGTTTGCCGATCTCGGCATGGAAGCGATCTACGAATTCGAAGTCAAGGACATGCCGGTCACGGTCGCGGTCGATGTCAACGGCACCTCGGTGCATCAGACCGGCCCGCGCGAATGGCAGTCGAAGATAGGCAAGATACCGGTCGCAGTCGCGTAGCGACTTCGATGGTGAGGCGAGAGGGGTGAGGAGTGAGGAGTGAGGGCAATGCATGCGCTGATGCGCGGTTGTGTTTCACCTCATCCCTCCCACCTCGTCCCTCGCACCTCGCAGTTCAATGGCGGGCCTCCCCGCATTGCAGGGTAGTGAATCTGGTCAGGTCCGGAAGGAAGCAGCCACAGCTATTTTTTGCAAGTGCCGGGGGTAAGGCTCGCCACCCTTAAAAGAAAGGCGCTCACCGCAGATACCCTACGTGCGCAGCACGTCGGAGTACCCTTCCAGGACGCGGAGGACGCGGAGGAAAGACGAAGTTCAAAACTATTCTATTTGGGACCGATATTCATTGGCTGATGAACGCAGTGACACCACAATGGTTCGATGATTTGCGGCAAAACACTCGCAAAATGCTGCCCGTTTGCATTTTATCGAGCAGGTTTTCCTCTGCGTCCTCCGCGTCCTGGAAGGGTACTCCGACGTGCTGCGCACGTAGGGTATCTGCGGTGAGTGCGTCTGTTGAGCGTGTTCTTGGTGGCAGTCTGAGATGACGCTCGCGCTGGCCCGCAAATGGCGCCCGAGAAATTTCGCTGAACTAGTCGGCCAGGAACATGTGGTGCGCGCGATCAGCAATGCGCTCACGCAGAACCGGCTGCACCATGCCTATTTGCTGAGCGGCACCCGCGGCGTCGGCAAAACCACGCTCGCGAGGATCATCGCCAAAGCACTCAATTGCGAAACCGGCGTAACGGCGACACCGTGCGGAAAATGTACGGCCTGCGTCGAGATCGACGGCGGTCGTTTCGTCGACCTGATCGAACTCGACGCCGCCTCCAACACCCAGGTCGACAACATGCGCGAAATGCTGGAGGGTGCGTTGTATGCGCCGACCAGCGGGCGCTTCAAGGTGTACATCATCGACGAAGTCCACATGCTGTCGCGCTCGGCATTCAACGCGATGCTGAAGACACTGGAAGAGCCGCCGGCGCATGTCAAATTCATTCTCGCGACCACCGATCCGCAGAAGATCCCGGTAACCGTCCTGTCGCGCTGCCTGCAGTTCAATCTGAAGCAGATTCCGCCGGCACAGATTCGTGCTCAGCTCGAAAACGTGCTCGGCGGGGAAAACGTGACCTTCGAAGTTCCGGCGCTGATTCTGCTTGCACGCGCAGCGCAGGGCAGCCTGCGCGATGCATTGTCACTGCTCGACCAGGCGATTGCCCACGGCGCGGGAAAAGTCGAAGAGACCTCGGTGCGGGAGATGCTGGGCGCGGTGGATCGCGGTTATCTGTTTTCGATCCTCGACGCGCTGACCCGGGGCGATGGTCCGGCACTGCTGGCCGAGGCCGCGCGCATGGCGGCGCGCAGCCTGTCGTTCGATACGGCGTTGCAGGAGCTCGCGACGCTACTGCACCGGATAGCGCTGGCGCAGAGCGTCGCCGATGCACTCGCCGACGATGAGCCCGAGCGCAATACCCTTATCGCGCTCGGCCGCGAATTCAGTGTAGAGGACGTGCAATTGCTCTATCAGATCGCCATCCACGGGCGACGCGATCTCGGCTTGGCGCCTGACGAATTCGCCGGTTTCACGATGACGTTGATGCGCATGCTGGCTTTTACGCCGGTCGCGGCCGATGGGACGCTTGCCGCGAATGCGTCGCCGGCTCGCGCAGCGGGAAAGCCTGCCGCGACACAAGCCGATGACCCAGCGCGCGCCGTCGAGAAACCAAGCCAGCCGGGCGCGCACGCCCGGCCCATGGAGGCGGAGCTGGCGGACTGGAGAAATCTGGTCGGGCGCATCAAGGTGGGCGGCATGGCGCGCATGCTGGGCGACAATTGTGAATTCCAGGCGTTGCAAGGCGATAATATCGACCTGGTCGTGCCCGAGGCGCATAAGCACTTGCTTGAAAAGGCCTACACCGACAAATTGCAGTCGGCACTCGGAGATTACTTCGGCCGCAGGCTGCACCTGCGCATCGCGGCCGGTGGCAGTGGCAAGACGCCTGCGGAAATCGGAAATCGGGAGCGGCAGGCGAAACTGGCCAAGGCAATCGAGTCCATCGATGCGGACCCGTTCGTGCGCGAACTGGTTGAGAATTTCGATGCCCGGGTCAAGGATACTTCGATCAAACCGGTTCAGTAAGGAATACGCTCATGATGAAGGGTCAACTCGCGGGTCTCATGAAACAGGCCCAGCAGATGCAGGAGAATCTGAAGAAGGCGCAGGAGGAAATCGCCGCAATGCAGGTCGAGGGCCAGGCGGGAGCCGGAATGGTCAAGGTCACCATGACCGGCCGCCATGACGTCAAGCGCGTAAGTATCGACTCCAGCCTGATGGGCGACGACAAGGACATGCTCGAAGACCTGATCGCCGCGGCGGTGAACGATGCCGTGCGCCGGCTCGAGACGGTCACGCAAGAGAAGATGGGCGGACTCACCTCCGGTTTCGGTCTGCCGCCCGGAATGAAGCTGCCGTTTTAACACGGTGATTGGGCGATTAAGTGATTGAGTGATTGGTAAGGCACTCATCCGTTCACCGTTTACGGTTCACAATCGCCTAATCGCCTAATCGCCCAATCACCGCTTCCCCGCAATGAAACCCCCGTCCAGCCTTGAAGAACTGATCGAAGCCCTGCGCTGCCTGCCCGGCGTCGGGCCGAAGTCGGCACAACGCATGGCTTTCCATCTGCTGCAGCGTGACCATTCAGGCGCGCAGCGGCTCGGCCGCGCGCTCGATCAGGCGCTCGCCAAGGTCAGGCATTGTGAACGCTGCAACAACTTCACGGAACAAGCCGTATGCGAACTTTGCAGTTCGGCGCGTCGTGACCAGGCTTCGCTATGCGTGGTCGAAACGCCGGCGGATTTGCTGATGATGGAGCAGGCGCAGGTCTATGATGGAATGTACTTCGTGCTGATGGGCAGACTTTCTCCGCTCGATGGCGTGGGACCGAAGGACATTCATCTCGACCGCCTGGTCAAGCGCGCGCTCGATGGCATCGTCAAGGAAACGATACTTGCCACCAATTTCACCGTGGAAGGGGAGGCGACGGCGCATTACGTGGGCGAATTGCTCGGTGCGCGCGGCATGAGAGTTTCACGCATCGCCCGCGGATTGCCGGTTGGCGGCGAACTGGAGCATGTCGACAGCGGCACGCTGGCGCAGGCGATGATTGAACGGAGGCCTGCCTGATGGCCGCCAGTCCCAGTCCGGAATCGGCAAAGCGCCGGGCTTCGCCCCGGCGCGCTCCGAAAAGTACGCCTGCAGTAGCAAGAGGTTCCAGAAAGCCGGCGCGGCCCGGGACCAAGCGTGGCGCGTCCTCGCCGGCGACCCGAGCGCCGCAAGCGGCGGCGCCCGCAGTTGTCCGCTCCCAGAAACTGCAGAAAGTACTCGCTCAGTCCGGTCTGGGTTCGCGGCGCGCAATGGAGGAAGTCATCAAAGCCGGCAAAGTCAAGGTCAACGGCGAGCCGGCAACACTCGGCATGCGCGTTACGACCGAGGACCTGATCCAGGTCGGACGCCGCCATATCAAATTCCAGGTCACTTCGCGCCTGCCCAGAGTCATCGTCTATCACAAGATCGATGGCGAGATCGTGAGCCGCGACGATCCTCAGGGGCGGCGCAGCGTGTTTGAAAAACTTCCGGTCATCCGCAGCGCCAAATGGCTGGCGGTGGGAAGGCTGGACTTCAACACCGGCGGCCTGCTGATCTTCACGACGTCGGGCGATCTGGCCAATCGACTGATGCATCCGCGTTTCGAAGTCGAACGCGAATATGCGGTCCGGCTGTTCGGCACCCTGACCCCGGCGCAGGTGCAGGAATTGAAGAAGGGTGTTCGCCTATCCGACGGCGAAGCCCGGTTCGACGTGCTGGAAGATCAGGGCGGCGAGGGCCGCAACCGCTGGTATCGCGCGATTCTGAAGGAAGGCAGGAATCGCGTCGTGCGGCGCATGTTCGAAGCGCTGGGGCTGCAGGTGAGCCGCCTGATGCGCGTTCGCTTCGGCATCGTCACGTTGCCGCCGAGGCTCAAGCGTGGCAACTGGATCGAGCTCAAGGAAGCCGAAATCAGCGAATTGCTGGAATGGGCGGGGAGTGCGCCCGATCTCGCCGATGACGATGTCAGCGATGCAGTTCCGCAGCCGTCAGCAGAAAGACAAAACCGTCACCGCCCGAGGTCTCGAGCCAGGTAAACGGCAGCCGCGGGAATGCCTGTTCCAGGACGTCCCGATGGTGTCCGATCTCAACGACCAAGATGCCCTGTTCGCTCAAATGCGAACCGGCCTGCGCAAGCAGCCGGCGTACGATATCGAGTCCGTCTTCGCCGCCGGCCAGCGCCATTTGCGGCTCCGCGCGATACTCCTGCGGCAGGTTTTCCATCGACGCCCGATTCACATAGGGAGGATTGGACACAATCAGATCGTAGCGTCCCCTCAGGCCGGCAAACAGATCGCCGTGGGTGAGATGCACGCGCTCCTGCAATCCATAATCCGCTACGTTGCGAGCCGCCACTTCCAGTGCCTGCGCGGATAGATCCGTCGCATCGACGTCGGCGCCGGGAAAAGCAAGAGCAAGCAGGATGGCCAGGCAGCCCGAGCCGGTGCACAGATCCAGCGCCTTGTCGATGCGCTGGTCGCCGCTCACCCACGGGACCAGTTCGTCGCGCAGCAACGGCGCGATATAGGAACGCGGCACGAGCGCGCGCTCATCGATGTAAAAGCGCAATTCGCCAAGCCAGGCTTCGCGAGTCAGATACGCTGCGGGCAGGCGTTCGCGCACGCGCCGGCGCACAACGCCTTCGAGCGATTCGATTTCGGCAGGCGTCAACTGCCGGTCGAGCACGGAATCGAGATCATCGAGCGGCAGCTTGAGCGTATGCAGCATCAGATAAGCCGCTTCGTCGCCGGCATTGGCGCTGCCATGACCGAAATACAGGCCGGCTTGGTTGAATCGCTCCACCGTCAGATCCAGCCAATCGCGGACGGTCTTCAGGCGCGCGGGTGCTTTAGCTCCCATCCAATATGTTGGCGAGCGCCAATTGATAGATGCGGGACAGCGCTTCGAGGTCGGCCAGGACGATATGTTCGTCGAGCTTGTGGATCGACGCATTGATCGGGCCGAGCTCGACGATTTCCCGGCAGATGGCGGCGATGAAGCGGCCATCCGATGTGCCGCCGCTGGTCGACAGTTCGGGCGTACGCCCGGTGACGGTTTTCACCGCGCGCTTGAGGCTCTCCACCAGTTTGCCTTGCGGTGTCAGGAATGGCCGGCCGGAGAGCGACCACGTCAATGCGTACTCGAGTCCATGCCGATCCAGCACGTCGTGCACGCGCGTCTTGAGTGCTTCCATTGTGCTGGCGGTCGAGAAACGGAAATTGAAAGACACGCGCAGTTCACCCGGAATCACATTGGTGGCCCCGGTGCCGGCGTTCAAGCTGGAAATCTGCCAGGTCGTCGGCGGAAAATATTCGTTGCCAGCGTCCCACTTCGCCGCCGACAGTTCGGCCAGGGCCGGCGCGAACTGATGAATCGGATTGCGCGCAAGGTGAGGGTAGGCGATATGCCCCTGAACGCCGCGCACCAGCAGTTCTCCTGACAGCGAGCCGCGGCGCCCGTTCTTCAGGGTATCGCCGAGCAGGGTGACCGAGGACGGTTCGCCGACGATGCAGTAGTCGAGCGTTTCGCCGCGCGCGCGCAAGGCTTCGACGACCTTGACGGTGCCGTTCACGGCAACGCCTTCCTCGTCCGATGTAATCAGCAGCGCGATCGAACCGGGATGATCGGCATGCTCGGCCAGAAAGGCTTCGATAGCCGTGATGAATGCCGCGATCGAGGATTTCATGTCGGCCGCGCCGCGCCCATACAAGACACCCTCGCGCACCGTCGGCACGAAAGGGTCGGAACGCCATTGGTCCAGCGGGCCGGTGGGAACGACGTCGGTATGTCCGGCAAAGCAGATCAAGGGTTTGCCGCTGCCGCGGCGTGCCCAAAGGTTGTCGACGTCGCCGAAGCGCATGCGCTCGATGGTGAATCCGAGCCTGGCCAGGCGCTGCGCCAGCACGTCCTGGCAGCCGCCGTCATTGGGCGTAATGGAAACGCGGCCGATCAGCTCGCGCGCGAGTTCGAAGGTCGCGGATGTCATCGCAGGGCATCCGGCCACAGGTGGACCGGAGAAAGGGTGGCGGACGTGTTCAGCTCTTTTTCTGATCTACGTTGAGCTTTATTTCGCTGAACGAATAGCCCGCGCCCGGCCTGACGATCATACGGCCAGTCGGGCTCTCGCCGATTTTTCCGGAGACCTTCTGTTCGAAGTTGTTGATCAGCCAGGACAGGTTCGTCGACGAATCCGAATTCTTCAGCGCCTCGTCCTTGGAGACCGTGCCGGCCATGTACAGTTCGAACAACGCATGCTCGAACGTCTTGGAACCGGGCGACAGGCTCTGTTCCATGGCTTCGCGGATCTGGTCGATTTCGCCTTTCTTGATCAGTTCCGAGATATGCTTGGTATTGAGCATCACTTCGACGGCGGCGACCAGGGTGCCGTCGTTGGCCTTGACCAGGCGTTGCGAAATGATTGCACGCAGGCTGATCGACAGGTCGGAGAGCAGCGAAGTACGCGCCTCGTACGGAAAGAAGTTGATGATCCGGTTCAGGGCGTGGTAACTGTTGTTTGCATGCAGCGTGGAAATGCACAGGTGGCCGGTCTGGGCGTAGAGCAGCGCATGCTGCAATGTTTCGCGATCGCGGATCTCGCCGATCATCATCATGTCCGGCGCTTCGCGCATGGCGTTCACCAGAGCGTTTCCGTAAGAGCGGGTATCGGTGCCGACTTCGCGCTGGTTGATCACGCATTTGTCGTTGCGAAACACGAATTCCATCGGGTCTTCAATGGTGAGGATGTGACCGGGCTTCATTGCGTTGCGGTGCTCGATCATGGCGGCCAGCGTGGTCGACTTGCCCGAACCGGTGGAACCCACGACGACGACGAAGCCGCGCTTTTCCAGGATCAGTTCCTTGACGATCGGAGGCAAGTTGAGCTTGTCGATGCCCAGCGTGCCGGTCTTGAGGAAGCGGATCACCATGGCAACGTGGCTGCGTTGCCGGAACACGTTCACCCGGAATCGGCCGATGTCCCGCACCACGTAAGCGAAATTCATCTCCATGGTCTCTTCGAAATCCCTGATCTGCTTATCGCTCATGATTTCATAAGCGATTTTGCGCGAAGTCTCCTCATCGATGATCCGCTGGTTGACCGGCATGATGGTGCCGAGGATCTTGATCGATACCGGGGCGCCCGCCGAGATGAAAAGGTCGGACGCCTGCTTTTCTGCCATCAGCTTGAACAAAGGGGTCAGAAACACGTTGGCCTCGCTGCCTGGTGATTGAAAGGATCTGTGCCGATCCGATAGGGGATGATCGCCCGGGTTGCGCGCTCAGATGCCGCGCAGCAGTTCATTGATACTGGTCTTGGCGCGGGTTTTGGCGTCAACCTGTTTGACGATCACCGCGCAATAAAGGCTGTATTTTCCATCCGCGGAGGGCAGGTTCCCCGATACCACCACCGAGCCCGGCGGAATTGCCCCGTACATCACCTCGCCGGTTTCGCGGTTGTAGATGCGCGTGCTCTGCCCGATATAGACGCCCATTGAAATTACCGATCCTTCGCCGACCACGACGCCTTCGACCACCTCGGAACGCGCGCCGATGAAGCAATTGTCCTCGATGATGGTCGGATTCGCCTGCACCGGCTCCAGCACCCCGCCGATGCCGACCCCGCCTGACAGGTGCACGTTCTTGCCGATCTGCGCGCACGAGCCGACCGTGGCCCAGGTGTCGACCATGGTGCCTTCATCGACGTACGCACCGATGTTGACGAACGAGGGCATCAGCACCACATTCCTCGCGATGAACGAACCGCGACGCACGACTGCATTCGGCACCACGCGAAAGCCGCCGGCCCGGAAATCGGCGCTGCCGTAGTGCGCAAACTTGGCCGGCACCTTGTCAAAATAATTGGTGTAGCCGTCGCGCACGACGGCGTTGTCTTCCAGACGAAACGACAATAAAACGGCTTTCTTGAGCCACTGGTGGGTCACCCAGTCCTCGCCGGACTTCTCGGCTACCCGCAGTTTGCCGCAATCGAGTTGCGCGATGACCTCCGCGACCGCTTCCTTGAGCGCGGGTTCGGCTGTCTTCGGCGAAATGCCGGCGCGGTTTTCAAACGCCTTGTCGATGACTGACTGCAGATCCGTCATTCCTGTTCTTCCCTTTCGCAAATTTGACAGTAAAACGCCCGCAGACGCTGCGCCGCTTCGAGGCAGTCCTCGATCGGTGCCACCAGCGCCACGCGAATGAAATTGCGTCCCGGATTGATGCCATGGGCCTCCCGGGCCAGATAACTGCCGGGCACGACGGTTACATTATATTGCCCGAACAATTGTTTAGCGAACTCCGTATCGGCGATCGGCGTGCGCAGCCAGAGGTAGAAAGCCGCTTCCGGCATCGCGACCTCGGTCACGGGCGCAAGGATGGCAAGCGTCTTTTCGAATTTTTCCCGATAAAGCCGGCGGTTCTCCACGACGTGCTCCTCATCGTTCCACGCCACCGCGCTGGCGGCCTGGACCGCCGGATTCATGGCGCAGCCGTGATAGGTGCGATAGAGCAGGAATTGGGCAAGAATATCCGCGTCGCCGGCAACGAAGCCGGAGCGCATGCCCGGCACGTTGGACCGCTTCGACAGGCTGCTGAATATGACAAGTCTGCGAAAATCGCCGCGGCCCAGGCACAGCGCGGCCTCCAAAGCGCCGAGCGGTGGCCGATCCTCGCCGAAGTAAATCTCCGAGTAGCACTCATCGGAAGCGACGATGAACCCGTGGCGGTCGGATAGTTCGAATAACGCCCGCCACTCGTCGAGGGTGATGACATTGCCGGTCGGGTTGCCCGGAGAGCAGACATAGATCAACTGGGTGCGGCTCCAGATCTCTTCAGGGAGCTGTTGCAGGTCGAGGGCGAATCCCTTGTCGGGCAGCAGGTTGAGGAACTGCGGTTCGGCCCCGGCGAGGATGATCGCGCCTTCGTAGATCTGGTAAAACGGATTCGGCGCCACTACAACGGGCCGCTCGCGCGAACCATCGACGACCGCCTGGGCGAACGCAAACAAGGCTTCGCGGCTGCCGTTGACGGGCAATACCTGCGTGGCGGGATCGATGCCGGCGATCCGGTAACGCCGCTCGATCCAGCCGGCAATGGCCTTGCGCAACGCTTCGCTTCCCGCCGTGGCCGGATAACTGGACAATCCGCCGAGCTGCGCGATCAGCTCATCGCGGATGAACCGCGGCGTCGCGTGCTTCGGTTCACCGATCGACAGGCTGATCGGACGCAGCGAGGCATTCGGCGTGACGCCGGCAAGCAGCGCCGCCAGCTTCTGGAACGGGTAGGGCTGAAGTCGCGCGAGGTTCGGATCCATTATCGATGCATTGAACTGCCTCGTCCGGGACGGGCGGTCGAATTATAAGGGCGGGCGTGAGGGCGAAGAAGACTAACGTGCTGGCGGTTGTCAAGTCGGCATCGGTATGGGCTGGTGTTTGCCGCTGCCTCGTCCTAATTTCCTCACATTCGAGCAAATGGACTGGCGCGAGGGGCTCGGGAGTGCCATGCTGGTGGTTGCCGCCTGGTGTTCCGGGCGGCTGGAAGCGTCAGCGCACGGCTGATTGGGATTCGAACTGGGCGAGGTCGACTCGCGGCTGCGGTTTCCACTCCTTCTGGGCGTGCTCGGCCGATATCGTCGTGAAGATGCCGCCGCGCACGAAAAAGCGCGCGGTGAGCCGCATAAAGCGAGGCTGCGTCGCCGTGACCAGATGGTCCAGCATGCGGTTGGTCACCGCTTCATGGAATGCCCCCTGACTGCGATATGACCAGATATAAAGCTTCAGGCTTTTCAACTCCACGCATTTCTTGTCAGGGATGTAGTCGAGGAACAGCGTGGCGAAATCCGGCTGACCGGTCTTGGGACAAAGGCAGGTGAACTCGGGCATTTCCATATGAATCAGGTAATCGCGGCCGGGGCTCGGGTTGGGAAATGTGTCGAGTGACAAAGAGGGCTTGCTCGGCATTCTCTGAAGGCCATTCCATTGCTAAAATACACGGCGAAATAATGCGCCTGGTGTTCAAGGCAAAGGGCCTCAGGCGCTTGTCTTATGGACACGCTTGGAAATTATAAGCCTTTATAAAGCGGCACAAATTGCGACTCACCCACATCAAGCTCGCTGGTTTCAAGTCTTTCGTTGATCCCACCCATATCCCGGTGCCTGGCCAACTCGTCGGGGTCGTCGGCCCGAACGGCTGCGGAAAATCGAACGTCATCGACGCAATACGCTGGGTGCTCGGCGAATCCTCGGCCAAGCAGTTGCGCGGCGAAAACATGCAGGACGTTATTTTCAATGGCTCCGCAGACCGCAAGCCGGTCGGCCGCGCCAGCGTGGAACTGATTTTCGACAACAGCCTGGGCAAGGCGGTCGGGACCTGGTCGGCGTACGCGGAGATTTCCGTCAAGCGCGTGCTCGAGCGCGACGGCGAATCGTCCTATTTCCTCAACAACCTGCATGTGCGCCGCCGCGACGTCGCCGACATCTTCCTGGGCACCGGCCTGGGTGGGCGCGGTTACGCCATCATCGAGCAAGGCATGATTTCACGCATCGTCGAGGCGAAGCCGGAGGACCTGCGCAGCTTCCTCGAAGAGGCCGCCGGCGTATCGAAGTATCGCGAGCGTCGCCGGGAAACCGAGTTGAGGCTGGAGGACACACGCGAAAACCTGCTGCGCGCCGATGACATCAGGCAGGAGCTTGGCAAGCAACTCGAGCACTTGGAATCGCAGGCCGAGAAGGCGGGCAGGTACCGAGGGTTCGAGGCCAGTCTGAAGCGCACCCAGCAGTTGCTGTGGATGTTGCGCAAGCGCGATGCGCAGGCACAGCGCGCGAAGATCAGCCGCGATGCCGAGGCACTGGGCATCGAGCTGGAAGCAGAAACGGCGCGGCTTCGCGACGCCGAGAAACGGGTGGAGGCGTTGCGCACCCGGCATTACGCGGCATCCGACAATGTGCATGCGGCGCAAGGCGCCCTGTACGAAGTCAACGCGGAGATCGCCCGCGTCGAACAGCAGCTTCAGTTCCTGCGCGATAGCAGAAATCGCGCCGAGCAACAGCTCGATTCCCTGCGCGCTCAGGAAGCGGAACAGAACGATCGGCAGCAGGCGCTGGAGGCTGCGCGTGAAAGCAATACCCGCGCGTTGGCCGAGGCCGCAGCACAACTTGCCGTGTTCGAGCAGACGCTGCGGGACGCGCGTGAGGCCCTCCCGGTGGCCGATGACAATCAGCGTGCCGCGCAGGCGCTGCTGGCGCAGGCGCAGGATGTTCTGGCGCAGGCGGAACAGCAATTGCGCCTGGAGGATACCCGCAGAGGCCATACCGAAAAGCTGCTGCTGCAACTCGCCGCGCGCCGCGCCAGACTGGAGGAAGAGCGCGACAGCCTGGAAATACCGAACCTCAGTGAGCTGGTCAGGTTGGAATCCGGGATTCGCGAGCTGGACCATCAGCTTGCCGGCCAGCGCGATGCGTTCGATGAGTGCGAGGCAGCGTTGCCGGACCTCGAACAGGCTCTGCAAACGGCGGAAGAAGCCGCGGAGCAGACCCAGCAGCGGGTGCATCAACTCGATGCGCGCCTCACCGCCCTGCAATCGCTGCAGGAGCAGGTCAGCCGTCCAGGCGAAGTCGATCCCTGGCTGGATCGCAACGATCTGCGCCGCAATGCGCATCTCTGGCAGGGCATACGCATTCGCGAAGGTTGGGAGGATGCCCTCGAAGCCGTTCTGCGCGAACGCCTTAACAGTATCGGTCTTACGGACCTGGGGGAGGCGCACGCTTGGCTATCCGACCCGCCGCCGGGAAAAGTCTCCTTTCACCGTGTCCTCGCGGGCCCGATGGCCGACGAGCCCGCGCCGGCCGGACTGGAACGACTGACAGACTATGTCACCTGCACTGACGCGCGCCTGGCCGGTGTGCTCGCCGACTGGCTCGCACGCGTCTATGTAGTGGCTGATCCGGCGCACGGCATTGAAGTCGCCCAAAAATTGCCGCCGGGCGCGATGCTCGTCAGCGCCCACGGCCACGTGTTCACGCCGACCAGTGTCAGTTTTCATGCCGCCGATTCCGAAGTCCATGGCATCCTGTCCCGGCAGCGTGAAATTGAGGCGTTGTTCGCCGAGCACACGGCATCGAGCGCCGAACTCGGGGGGCAGACCCGTGCCGCGGCTTCGCGGCAGATTGAAT
>Ga0315275_10000299_pt1 | contig 40893 bp, 53 predicted proteins | sample YL17G03_0_MG_FD_205557 | JGI IMG/M metagenome (GOLD analysis project Ga0315275, IMG submission 205557) | Sediment microbial communities from Yellowstone Lake, YNP, Wyoming, USA - YL17G03_0 | ecosystem: Environmental > Aquatic > Freshwater > Lake > Sediment | place: USA: Wyoming | collected... | reverse complement strand
ACGGCTATATCTGCAAACTCCCCTTATGCTTTACTTGGAACAACATGTTTCTTTACAGCAGGGGCTTCTGTAGCTGCTTTAACAGGCTACTTAGGAAGTGATTATACTTCTTACGGTACTGTTGGAGCTGGGGAGGACGACTTAACGTCTGTCACTCATGTTGCTAACCAGTTTAATGTCACAGGGAGAGGAATCAGTTATTCTTTTGGGGGGTACACTGCTAATAACGCCAATGTAAAAACAGTAAGAATACGAGCTGGTGCGACCCTTCTTGCAACGTTAGTATTGCCTCTTAGTGTGCTTGGAGTCTGGAAAGCTGAATTTGGTATTATACGCACTGGTGTAAGCACTCAAAGAGCTTCAGGTACATTGAAGACATACACAACAATTGGAACTGTCGCAGTGGTTACAGAAGCCGCTATAGAAGCAAATTTAACATTAACCGAGACTGCCACAATTACTGTAAAATCTACAGGAGAGGGAGTTAGTAATAACGATGTTGTTGGCTGGCGTGGTAGGTGGGAGCATATATAGTATGAGTGATACAGAAAAAGATGTAGGAGAATTAAAAGGGGCTATAGAGGCTCACTCTAAAAGACTTGATGGTATAGATACTGAAGTAAAAGAATTAAGAAAGACTAAGCATGACCATGCTAATATTATACATAATCACCAAGGAATACTTCAAACTATTGAGAAGTCTATTAGTGATTTAGTAAGTGCCACTGGTTTAAGTGCTGAAGCTACAAATGAAAATACAAAGGCTATAAGTGATTTTAGGTTAGTAGTAAAAACAGCTCTATGGTTAATTCCTACAGCCTCTGCTATTTTAATTAGTTTAATTCCATTTCTAAAATTCTTAAATACAATATACTTTTGGTGGTAGTTAATTGGGTGATGTTGTTTTATTAAACGTTGTAACAAGATTAGATATCCCTGTTGAAAGAGTTTTAGATGGGGCTACAAATGCAGAACTAGAAGAAGTTGTAGTCATAGGTTATGATAAAGAAGGTGAGTTTTATTTTTCTTCTAATAAAGCAAATGGAGGTTCTGTTCTTTGGTTATTAGAACAAGCTAAAAAGGAATTATTAAATGCCTAGTTTTAGTAAAAAATCACTAGAAAAATTAAATACTTGTAACCCACAATTAATAGACTTGTTTAAAGAAGTTATTAAAGAATATGACTTTGTTGTTTTATGTGGACATCGTGGAGAAGAAGAGCAAAACAAAGCGTTTAAAGATGGGTTTAGTAAGTTAAAGTTTCCTAAATCTAAACATAATACATTACCTTCTAAAGCTGTTGATATAGCCCCTTATCCAATAGATTGGAATGATTTAGAAAGGTTTAAAGAACTTGCTGTTATAGTTAAAAAAATAGCTCTACAGAAGAATGTAAAGATACAGTGGGGCGGTGATTGGAAGATGAGAGATTACCCACACTTTGAATTAATAGGTTAATTATGAAATACCCAGATAGATTTTTAGATGGTGGTATTGACTACTGTTGGCAATGGTTGAAACCTGTAAATGGTAGCCCCTCTTTAATTCGTGCAACTTTACTAAGAGAAAGACATTATAAAAGTAATATAAAACCTCCTCACGGTGTTAAGTTTCTATTTAAAGGGGGTTGCATACACCTAGATAAAACTATTGTTTTAGATAAAGGTTTTGAGTGGGATTTGGCAACAGGTGCGATTAATACACCTAGTATAATCAGAGCTTCTGCCTTTCATGATTTTATTTGTAATGCCGTAGATGCTGGAGCGTTACCTGTAGAGTACAGACGTATAGGAGATGATATGTTTAGAGCGATAGCAAAAGAAGATGGTATGCCTATATGGCGTAGAGCTTGGACTCACTTTGCAGTAGTTAAATATGGGCAACTGAAATATGGAAAATAGTTTTAATTCAGATAATATAAAGTTTAAAGATAAACAAGGTAGATGGCATACTCAAGCATTATTTAGGGAATCCTATAAAGAGTTTGCTGGTATGAAACCTTTATATACTTTAAAAGATGATGACTATGAAGGATTACCTTCTATTAAAAAAGCCTACTTAAACTTTCAAGACCCTACAGGATATAAAGTAGCTACACAGTTACTAGGTGGTTGGGAACATTGGAAAAAGCTTTGCGGTTTACAATGGTTTCAATTACACTTACAAGAATGGGAAGAAGAGTTAGAAGTTAAATTAAAATGTGAAGGTATCAAACGTATGATAGAGTTTTCTCAAGGGGATGATTCTAAATCTAAAGATGCCACTAAGTTCTTAATTAATAAAGAGTGGGAACAAAAAAGAGGCAGACCTTCTAAGGAAGAAAAAGAAAGACACCATAAACTAAATGAAAGAGTATCTGACGCAGTCAACTCTGATTTTGAATTATTGAAGATGTATGAGACCGCTAAGTAAATTAGAACAAAAGAAATTAGAAACACGCCAAGCTGCTGAGAATGACTTAGAGTTTTTCATAAGACTTGTTTCCCCTAATAGAATGTTAGGTAGTGTGCATTGTGAGCTATTAAGCTGGTGGACTAGACAAGAGAAGAAAAGCTGTCAATTAACGCTACTACCTAGAGACCATCAAAAGTCTGCTATGATAGCTTATAGGGTAGCTTGGTGGGTTATTAAAACCCCTGATGTTAGGATACTATATATCTCTGCAACAAGTAACTTAGCAGAGAAACAATTAAAGATGATTAAAGATATTCTAACTTCAGACAAAGTTAGGTATTACTGGTCAGAATTAATTAACCCAGAAGAAGGTAAAAGAGAGAAGTGGACTAATAGTGAAATATCTATTGACCACCCTAAACGTAAAGAAGAAGGTGTTCGTGACCCTACCATCTTTACTGGGGGTTTAACAACTTCCCTTACAGGTTTACACTGTGATGTTGCTGTTTTAGATGATGTGGTTGTACCTGAAAATGCTTATACAGAAGAAGGTAGAAGTAAAGTAAAAAGCCAATACTCTTTATTAGCTTCTATTGAGTCTACAGGTGCACAAGAGTGGGTAGTAGGTACTAGGTATCACCCTAAAGATTTGTACAATGATTTGATAGGAATGGCGGAAGACATCTTTAGTAAAGAAGGTGAAGTTGTTGACACTGAAAATGTTTATGAAGTATTCCAAAAACAAGTAGAAAGTAATGGCGATGGTTCTGGTGAATTTCTATGGGCTAGACAACAAAGAACTGATGGTAAGTGGTTTGGTTTCAATAGAGAAGAATTAGCTAGAAAGAAAGCTAAATACTTAGATAAGACTCAGTTTAGAGCACAATACTATAATGACCCTAATGACCCTGAAAAGTCAGGTATAAAAAGAAACTTATTTCAATACTATGATAAAGTACATTTAAGAAGAGAAGGTTCTTATTGGTATTATAAACAAAATAGATTGAATGTATTTGCTGCAATTGACTTTGCTTATTCTTTAAATAAAAGGGCAGACTATACAGCATTAGTAATTATAGGGCTTGACTCTAATGGTATAATTTATATCTTAGATATTGATAGATTTAAAACTGAATCTATTAAAGAATACTTTGAACATATCCTGAACATGCACGTTAAGTGGGACTTTAGGAAATTAAGAGCAGAAATAACTTCAGCTCAAAATGCTATAGTTCAGGAGTTAAAGAATAGTTATATAAGAGTAAATGGTTTATCTTTAAGCATTGATGAACACTCACCTCATAGACATTCTGGAAACAAAGAAGAAAGAATGAAAGCTATTTTAAACCCAAGGTATGAGAACTTAAGTATCTTCCATTATAAAGAAGGTAACTGTCAAATACTCGAAGATGAATTAGTAGTAGAACATCCACCACATGATGATGTTAAAGATGCTTTAGCTTCTGCAATAGAGATTGCAGTACCGCCTACTGGGCATAAAAATAGAAAAACTTCTAGTAATATTATATATAGTACAGGAAGATTTGGAGGGGTTGTAGGTTAATGGTTGGAACAACATTAGATTTTGAAGTGATAAATGATGGTAGAGATGCTTTAGCAAAAGTTATTTCTAACAACTTTACTTCTTGGAATCAACAAAGAATTAAATGGTTAGAAGAAGTTAAAGAGATAAGGAACTATGTATTTGCAACTGATACTAGCACTACAAGTAATAAAACCTTACCTTGGAAAAATTCTACTACACTTCCAAAACTTTGTCAGATTAGAGACAACTTACATGCTAACTATATGGCTGCCTTATTTCCAAGTTCTGATTGGCTTACTTGGGAGGGTGATGATGAAGATTCAGAAGCTGCTGAGAAAAGAAAAGTAATAACTTCTTACATGCAGAATAAACTTAAACAAGTAAAGTTTAGGGCTTTTACCTCTAAGTTAGTTTATGATTTTATTGATTATGGTAATCTATTTTGTACTGGTAAATGGGTACATGATACAGTTGAGAATGAAGCTGGGGAAGTTACGACTACTTTTATAGGTGCTAAACCATTAAGGATAAGTCCTTTAGATATTGTGTTTAACCCTGTAGCTAATGAGTTTGAATCTACTCCTAAAATCATTAGAAGCTTAATGTCTATCGGAGAGTTAAAGGCTGCTGTAGAGAATGAGTCTGTTACAGAAGAAGATACACTAATGTTAGAATATGTTATGGGTAGGTCTATCCATATTCGTAAACAATACTCTGATGGTAGTATAGAAAATAAAGATAAAGTAGATGCGTTTCAAGTAGATGGGTTTGGTACTCTACAAGAATACTATAGTTCAGGTTTAGTAGAAGTTCTACAATTCATTGGCACTATCTACGATATTGATAAAGACATTTTATACAAAGATAGAGTTATAACTGTAGTTGATAGAAGTTATGTAATTTCTAATAAGAAAAAACCTAGTTGGTTAAAGAATGATATTATACATGTAGGTTGGAGGTTAAGACCTGATAACCTTTATGCTATGTCACCTCTAGCTAACCTAGTAGGTATGCAGTATAGGATAGACCATTTAGAGAATTTAAAGGCAGACGTATTTGATTTAATTGCATTTCCTGTGTTTAAAATAAAAGGTAACGTAGATGATTTTGAATACGCTCCTAATGAAAGAATCTATGTAGGTGATGAAGGTGATGTAGAGTTTATGCACCCTGATGTTACTGCTTTAAATGCTAATACAGAGATTCTTCAATTAGAACAAAAGATGGAAGAAATGGCTGGAGCACCTAAACAGGCAATGGGGTTTAGAACTCCTGGTGAAAAGACAGCATTTGAAGTACAGGTATTAGAGAACAATACTTCTAGGGTGTTTCTAAATAAAGTAAGTTACTTAGAAGAAATGGGCATAGAACCATTGATTAATCTTCTATTAGAGATTAATAAACGTAATATAACAGAGTCTGATTTAATTAGAACGTTAGATTCTGAAATGGATGTTATTACATTTACATCTGTAACTAAAGAAGATTTAAAAATCTCTGGTAAAATAAGAGCTACAGGTGCATCACACTTTGCTAGAAAGGCTAACCTAATACAAAACCTAACAACTCTAATGGGTTCTGCAATTGGTCAAGACCCTGCTGTAACTACTCATATTAGTGGTTTAAAAATAGCAGAGTTACTAGAAAAAGCAATGGATATAGAAAAGTATAAACTTGTTTCTGAAAATATAAGAGTTATGGAACAAACTGAAACTCAAAGATTAATCCAAACTGCTTCTGAACAATTAGAAATAGAAGCTGCTACACCTGCTGGCATTAACCCTGCGGAGCAAATCTAATGTCAAGATTAGATGTTACTTGGTTAAAACACGCAAAGAATAAAGAAGAAAGAGAAGAGATTAAAAGAACTTTAGTTTCTAATACATATACTCTTAATCTTCTAAAAGAAATTCTTGAGAGAGAACTGAATGAAAAAAACAGAAGTTCTTTTGACGAATACAGTTCACCAAACTGGGCATATCAACAAGCTGATAAAAATGGTTATAAGAGAGCTTTACAAAGCTTTATAAATTTATTAGCAATAAAAGAGGACTAAAAATGACAGATACAGACAATGTATTTACTGACGTAATTAAAACTGAACCGACAAATACTTCAGTTGAACCTAAGAACGAACTTACAGGGACTGTTGCAGAGCTTGTAGGGGAATCTAAAAAATTCAAAACTGTTGAAGCTCTAGCTGCTTCTGTTAATTATAAAGATGAACACATAGCAAAGTTAGAAGCTGAGAATAGAAACCTTAGGGAAAAGACAGTCAACGCAGATGAAGTCTTCAATAAACTTTTAGAATCTAAAGAGAAAGAGAACACAAAGACCACTGTAGAACCTCTAACTACTGATGAAATTCAAAGGATAGTTCAAGATACTTTAACTAAAACAAAAACACAAGATGAAGCAACAACTAATATTAAAAAAGCTAATGATACTCTAGTTCAAAAACTTGGAGGTTTAGAAAAAGCTCAAGATTTTCTAAAACAAAAATCAATTGAATTAGGTTTAGGTATTGAATTTTTAATGTCTACTGCTGCTAAAAGTCCATCTGCGTTTTTAAAAGTAATTGGTGTTGATGAACAAAAATCTAACCCACAGAATAATCCTATAATTCAAGGTACTAAAAATACTGATGGTCAGACAGAATTTAAGTCTGGTTTGTCTGTTGGTACAGTAGAGTACTACAGAGAGATGTATCGAACTAACCCTAGTAAATATATGTCTGCTAAAGTACAAACTGAAATTATGGATTATGCTACTAAGGGTATTTACAAAGCATAATAAAAAGAGGTTAAAATGACTGGTTTTACAACTGGAATAGACCATCTGACTAGGTCGAATGTCTGGTCAAATGAGTTGAAAATGATTTTGGAGGATGAACTCCAAGCAACTAAATACATTAGAATGTTATCAGATTTCCCTGATGGCGATACTATTAACATCCCTTCTATTGGTCAAGCAACTGTTGACAACTATGTAGAAGACCAATCTGTTAAATACAGAGCAATGGATACTGGTAACTTTACGTTTACCATTAACGAGTATCTATCTTCTGCTACTTACATTACAGATAAATACAAACAAGATACTTTCTATATGAATGAGCTTGTTTCTTCTTTTGTGCCTAAACAGGCTAGAGCTATTATGACTCACTTTGAGACTAATGTAATGGCTTTGTCTGCATCTCAAACAGCTGCTAATGCTAACACTATCAATGGTGCAGCACATAGGTTTGTAGGTACTGGTACAAATGAAACAATCGCTGTAGAAGACTTTGCTAAGGCTCGCTTTGCCTTAACAAAAGCAAATGTACCAATGACAAACTTGGTAGCAATTGTAGACCCTTCTGTAGAGTACGCTCTAAGTACATTGTCTAACATTACTAACATGTCTTTCAACCCTAGATGGGAAGGTATTGTTTCTACTGGTATTTCTACTGGTATGAAATTTATTGTAAACATCTATGGCTTTGACGTTTATACAAGTAACTACCTTGCTGATGCAAATGAAACTATCAGTGGTTTAACTACTGCTGCTGGAAAGGCTAATATGTTCTTTTCTGCTGCTTCAGATGTATTACCATTTGTAGGAGCTTGGAGACAACAACCTAGAGTAGAAAGTGAACGTAATAAAGATTATCAAAGGGATGAGTTTTTAACAACTGCTCGTTATGGAACTAAATTATTCCGTCCTGAAAATCTTGTTGTTGTGCTTACTGACACTGACCAAGTTTAATAAAGGAGAATGAATAATGGTTTGGAATAACTCTGATGGACTTAATATTATGTATGGTACTGAACAAGGTACTACACAAATGGTAGGAAGTCCTACTCAAGCAGGTGCTTATAAAACGATAGTTATTGATATTGATAAGGCATATCTTAATGCGTACACAGTAGCTGATGACTTCTTTGAAACAGTACCTGCCACTTTTATACCTGCTGGTGCATCAATTACTTCTGCGACTTTAACAGTTACAGAGGCTTTTGATTCAGGTGGTTCTGCTACACTCGATTTAGGATTTCTTAAATATGATGGTACTGAACTTGACTATGATGGTATTGATGCTACAATTGCAGAATCTGCCCTTGATACTATTGGTAAAGTAGTAGCTTGTGATGGAGCTTTAATAGCTGATTCAAGTGGTGCAGTATTGCTGACTGACGATGCTTACCCTTCTTATGGTGTAAACACTGTCACCTTCACTACTGGTAAAGGTAAATTGGTAATTCAATACTTTGCACCAACACCAAGCTAATTAATTAGAGGGAGTTGAAATATACTCCCTTCTTAAAGGAGAAATATATGGCTTTAACAGGCGGAAATGTAATGGATTTTAGTGGTCTTGCTATTAAGGCTTCTGAATTTCAAGATAGTAATGGAGTAGTTTTGTTGGACACAATTAGTTCTACAGACAATGCTATTGCTAGGTTTAACGGAACAACTGGTATTTTACAAAACTCTGGTTTAATTATAGCAGATACTACTAACGCTTTGTCTGGAGTCGGCCCGATTACATGTACAGGTGCTGGTACAACTATATTCAATAGTACATCTTTAGACACTGATTTTACAGTAAAGAAATTAACTTCTGGTGATGCAATAGCGTATGATGCTGGTGCTGCTTCATTAGCCTTAGACTCCACAACTGTGGGTATCACAGGTGCAATTACCCTTACAGGTGATGTAGGTATTGCTGGTGCTGCAAGTGAGTTATCTATAGCAAAAACTACCAATCAACTTGTACTTGGTACAACTAATACTACAACAATAAATGCAGTTGCACCAGTAGCTTCAAGAGTTCTTTCAATTAGAGACCCTGGTGCTAGTGGTTCATTTGTGGTAGGTGGAGGTAACGCTGCTAGAACTTTAACAGGTACAGGTGGAACTTCAACTGGTACAATGACTACATTATCAGCACAAGTAACTACTGCTGCATTAACAACAGCAGGACAGGCTACTCACGTTGCAACGATTACTTACACAGGTATTACTGCAACTGATTTAGTATTTGCTACTTTAGCTGGTGGTACAAATACTACTCAAAGTATTGTTCTACAAGCTGTATGTACTACTAACACTATTACAGTAAGTCTTACAAATGCTACTGCTGCAACCGCAGTAAATGGTACAATAATCTTTAACTTACTTGTAGTTAAAGTATAATTAAAGGAAAGAAAGATGCCTGAACATAGAGATGTTTCACCAACTAATATTCATGAACCTAAAGGAGCTTACTCAGCTTCTTCTGGTACTGTGTATGTGGCAGATGGAGCTGGTTCAGGCTCTTTTACTGCAATTAATAATTTAAATAAAATAACTTTAACCTACACCTTTACGGATGTTTCTACTGCTTCCAGTCAATGGGTTGTTTGTCCTATTGCTGGAACTATCTCAAAGATTTATTCAGTGTTACATGGTGCAATAGCAACTGCTAATACTGTTATGTCTTTTGAGATAGCTGGTATAGCTGTTACAAACGGTAACATAACCCTTACTCACTCAGGTTCTGCTGCTGGGGATATTGATAGTTCAACTCCTACTGCTGCTAGAACTTTAACAGCAGGACAGGCTATAGAAATTATAAGTGATGGTGGTTCTACTAATACTGTTAATGCTACAATAACTTTTGTAATAAATGTGTAATTAATATGCCTAAATTAACTCTCTTAGAAATGGTTCAAGATATTCTATCTGACTTAAACAGCGATAGTGTTAATTCTATTACTGATACTATAGAAGCTCAACAAGTAGCCCAAACAATTAAAACTGTTTACTTTGATATAATTTCAGATAAAAGTATCCCTGAGCATGAAGGTTTAAAACAACTAACTGCTTTAGGTAGTTCGGCTAAACCTAATTATATGTTAATCCCTACTGATGTAAAAAGAGTTAAGTGGTTAAAGTATGATGTAAGAACTTCTACTGATACTAATATTCAATACACTACAATTGACTATAAAACTCCTTCTGACTTTTTACAAGAAATACTAGGTAATAATTCTGCCGCTACTAACGTAACTACTGTAGTAGATTTCTCTAATGTATCTTTACTAATTAGAAATGATAAATTTCCAGAGTTCTTCACTTCTTTTGATGATGAATACTTAGTGTTTGATTCTTATAATTCAGCAGAAGAATCTACTTTAACTGCTGGTAGAACTTTAGCTTTAGTTACTATTGAACCTACTTGGACAGCTAGTAATAGTTTTGTACCTGATTTAGATTCTGACTTGTTTCCATTACTGTTAGCAGAAGCTAAAAGTTTAGCATTTATTAATGCCACACAAGCAAGTAACCCTAAGATAGAACAAATAGCTAAGAGACATCAGAATAACTTACAAAATAAAAGGCATAGAGTTAAAGCAGCAAATACTAAATCAACCCCAGACTTTGGAAGAAAAAGATAATGAATGAAAACAATTATATAAAATATGAAATGTATGAAACCCCAAAGGGAAAGAAGATAGAAGTAATCCCTGATGGTCAATATGGCTTATACACTATACACCCACATGGTACTAACTTACCCGAACATTTAAAAGGGCAGAAGTTTACTAGTAGGTCTTTAGCTAGTGCAGCTATCCTTAATTGGATTAAAAGTATTAATGAAAGACAGAAAGAAGAAGTTGAAGAAGAAGAAACTGTAAACACAAAAGATAAAAAAGTTAAATAATGGCTAGAAATACTACTGTAAAAAAGTATGTAAACTTTACTAAAGGCTTGATAACAGAAGCCGAAGCTTTAACATTTCCAGAAAATGCTTCTTTAGATGAACTAAATTGCATACCTACTATTAAAGGTAATAGACAAAGAAGGTTAGGGATTGACTATGAAACTGATTATGCTTTGTCTACTAATACTTTTGATAGTAGTAATATTGGTACTACGGCAGTAAGTACACATACTTGGGAAGCAGTAGGAGGTGATGGGAATCTAAACTTTCTTGTAATACAAATAGGAAGTACACTATACTTCCATGACCTAGGTGAAAGTTCAGTAAGTGCTGGTGAGAAAAGCTTTACAGCAGATTTAACTACTTATCTAGCTCCAGGGCAATCAGGAGCAGAGACAGAAAAAGTTTCTATCGCCTCTGGTAAGGGTATCTGCTTTGTTGTTTCTAAGAAAGTAAACCCTTTCTATATTACTTACGATTCTGTAACTGATACTATTTCTACTACAGAGATTACTGTAGAGGTTAGAGACTTTAATGGGTTAAGTGATGGTTTAGCAGTTGATGAGAATCCTACATCATTGTCTACAGCACATGAGTACAATTTAAAGAATCAAGGTTGGGTTAACCCTCCAGGAGTTAGTACAAGTTTAATAACTACTTACTATAGTTCTCAATCTAAGTATCCTTCTAATAACCAGATTTGGTTTATTGGTAAAGATACAGATGAAAACTTTAGTCCTACTTTATTATCTAAGCAAGACTTTGGTAATACTCCAGCACCTAGAGGAAGATTTATTCTTAATGCTTTCTTTAAAGACAGAAGTACAGTTTCTGGTGTTTCAGGTATTACAGTTGAATCTGTCCTTAACAGACCTGAGTCGGTAGCCTTCTTTTCAGGGAGAGTTTTCTACTCAGGTGTACAAGGTTCAAGTGTTGGTTCTAACCTTTACTTCTCTCAAATCTTATTTGATAGTTTTGAGAATGTAGGTTACTGTCATCAAACAGCAGACCCTACTTCTGAGAATGATTCTATACTAGCAGATGCAGATGGAGGAGTTATAAGTATTCCTCAAATAGGTACTATTAAAAAACTTGTACCTTTAGATAGGTTTCTAGTTGTATTTGCTGACAATGGTATCTGGGCTATAACAGGTACTGATACTGGCTTTACTGCTGCTTCTTATGATGTATTAGATGTAAGTAAAGTTAATTGTATCTCTGGTGATTCTTTAACAGAAGTAGAAGGAATCCCTATCTGGTGGTCTAATCAAGGTATTTATACTTTAGAAGTAAACAGTATAGCTAAGAACTTGAGTGTTAAGAATTTAACTGAATCTACTATTCAAACTTTCTATGATAGTAACATTACTGCTACAGCTAAATTAAATGCACAAGCACAATATGATAGAGCAAGTAAAACAGTCGTTTGGTTATACAAAGAAGATGATACTGGGACTAACTTAAACCAATTTGATAGAGCTTTATTATTTGATTTAAGGTTAGGTAGTTTCTACCCTTGGAAGTTTAGTGAGTTAGCTTCTAACACTCCTTACCCAGCAAGTTTATTTAATACTTCAAACCTTAATATAATAACTACTAATGAAGTAGTAACAGATGGTGCTTTAACAGTAACAGACTCTGGGGTATCTTTAACTGACCTTGTAATTACTACTGGGGGAACTAATACATTTTTAAAATTCTTAACTTTAATCCCTTCAGGTAGTTTCTCTAGTTATACTTTCTCTGAATTAAATAGTAGAAGCTTCTTTGATTGGGAAACTTCTGATGGTGTAGGAGTAGATTTCTCTTCTTATATTGTTACTGGTTATGATTTATCAGAAGATATAATGAGAGATAAACAAATAGTTTATATTAATACTTACTTTAAAAGAACTGAAGATGCTTGGGAATTAACAGGGGATGGAGATTACATTCTACAAAATCCTTCTTCTTGTTTTCTACAAGCCCAATGGCAATGGTCAGATAGTGTTAATTCAAACAAGTGGAGTGCTGCTCAACAAGTGTATAGGTTTAGACAAAACCCTTTACCTGTTTTAGGTGACTTAGGCTTTGATAGTGGGTTTCCTGTTATAATAACTAAAAACAAACTAAGAGGGTTTGGAGAATCATTAAGCTTAAAGTTCTATAGTGAATCAGGTAAAGATTTTAATTTACTTGGTTGGGGGATTATGATGACAGGGGAGACTAGACCATAATGATTAGAGAAGCTACAATAAATGATTTAGAAATACTTTATTTAATGAGTGTTGAGTTTCTAAAAGAATCTAAAATTAATGAAAGTATCCCTTTTAATGAAAATGATTTAAAGATTTGGATTCTAAATTTAATTCATAGTACAAACGCTACTGTTTTAGTTTATGATGAAGATGGTATTAAAGGTTCAATAGCAGGTGGGATTAGTCCACATTATACTAATAAGAACTTTAAGATTGCTAATGAATTTGCATGGTGGGTATTACCTGCTTTTAGAGGTAAAGTTGGTAAACCTTTATTTAATGCTTTTGAAATATGGGCAAAGACCAATGATGCTAATATGATTGTAATGTGTTCTATGGAAGACTTAGGGTCTAAAGTATTAGATAGAGTTTATAAAAGTAAAGGATACACTCTTATGGAAAATAGTTATAGGAAGGTAATTTAATGGGTGCAATAACAACAGCAATAGTAGCGTTTGCAACAACTTATTCTGCAGCTATCACAGCTACAGCAGCAGTAGTAGGTGCAACAGCAGCAGTAGGGGGTACACTCTATTCTGCTAACAAAGCTAATAAGGCTCAAAAAGAACAAGCAAAATCTACTGACGCTTCAAGAAGGGCTGTAGCTGCTCAAGCTAAACAACAAGAACTACAACAAGCTAGAGCTAGAAGAGAGGCTATTAAGAGTAATAGATTGGCTAGGAGTGCTACTATACAAGCTGGTGTTGCCAGTGGTGCAGGTGGTGGCTCAAGTAGAGAACAAGGCTCTGTAAGCTCTCTAGGCTCTCAAGGTGCATCTAACTTATCTTTCTTAGATACACAAACAGGATTAACTGATGTAGCTAATAGAGCTTTAGTGGATGCCTCTATATTTGAAAGCAGAGCTAATAAATATACTTCTTCTGCTAATATAGGTTCTTCTGTAGCTGGTCTAGGTACAACTATATTCTCAGGTGCAGGTGGATTTGATGCCTTTAATAAGAAAGCTACAGGAACAGCATAATGTCATTTTCACTTTCAGATGATACTCCTTCTCAAGGTTTTTCATTATCTCCAGAGCCTACTAGAACTAATTCTGAATTACAGAATAAAAGAACAGCTATAGAAGCAAGCTTAGCTAAACAAAACCTTTCACCTGAGTCTGATACAGACTTTAGCACTCTATTTCAAAACAATAAAACTGCTATTGATGCAGGTAAAGAGAATGAGATTAGAGATAATTTAGCTGCTATTGAACAACTAAACAATGTAAAAGCTCAAAGGGGTTTGTTTGCAGAAGGAGTAGCTAATGGTGATAGTGTTTTAGCTGAAGGGGCTTTAAATGTTGCTAAACAATCTCAAGAGAATTTACTCCCAGACTCTATTGAGTTTAATGCTTTAGATACATTTAGAAATGATAACCTAAACAGTGATTCTGAATTACTAGATAACAAACAAGCTTTACTATCTTCACAGATGTTAGTTAGTAAAAAGATAGATGAAGAAGAACAATTAGGTTTCTTTGATAAAGCTGCTGATATTTGGGTAGACTTAGCTTACTCTGCTAACTCAAATGGTGGTAACATAGGTACAGATGTTCTTAAAGGAGTAGCTAATGGAGTTCCTGCTGCCTTAGAAGGTATTGCAGATAACATTAATGAACTATTACCTAAAGCTTATTGGGACTTAATAGCTCAAGATGGTGATGGTATAGCATTAAGAAAAGCTGTAATGAACCAAGTAAACAAAGATACGTTACCTCAATTTAAAACAGGTGTAGTAGGTGATGTAGCTGAGACTATATCTGCCTTTACATTGGGTATGGCTAGCATAGTTACTAAGATACCTAAAGCTACTTCTCTTAGCTTAAATGCTTTAAGGTTTGCCTCTGCTGGGGTACTAGCTGATATTTCTATATTTAGAGGTACAGAGTCTGCTGTAGACTTAATGATAGAAAAGTTCCCTAGTACAAAGACACCAGTAACCCAGTGGTTAGCAGATAGAAATGAAGATAGTCCTTGGGAAAATAAAGCTAAACAAGCTATAGAATCTACTGCTTTAAACGTAGCAGGTGAAGGTGTAATCTTTGGTTTAATTAAAGGTTATAGAGGTTTAAAAGCTTTAAAATCTAAAGTAGCCCCTTATAAGAAAATATCTGAAGACCCTATTAAGATGATGGATAGTCTAGGTGATACAGAAGGAGCTGCTGCTGTAGCTAGAGAAGTATTAGCAGATGATGTTAATATTCATCCTCTAATGAAAGAGATGACTAAAACAGATGATGCTGTAGAAGCTGCTACTCCTACTATACTTAAAACTCCTTTAGATATAAAACCTGATGTGGGTTTATCTGGTGCTGTTTCAATTAGAGATGCACAAATTAAAGCTAGTAAAGTAGTAGAACAAATCAGAGGAATAACCTTTGGTGTAGGTAGACTACAAGGAGATGAATTAACTTCTGCTATAAACAAAACTAAAGAAGAGATAATAGGTTTATACCCAGAGCATAGTGTTGCTGATATAAGAATAACTCAAGAGAATGGAGTTCATACAGCTAATATTTATCTAGGTACTAAAGGTAAAGGCTTGGGTTATAAATCAGAACAGATAGCTAAGAATCAAACTGAAGGTTTAGAAGTAGAGATAGTTAAAACAGATACAGGTATGTATTACCCTGTACACAAGAAAGTAGTGACTGAAACTGGATTCACTTCACCTATAGACTTTGGTTCTACAAGTATCCTAGCTAAGAATGAATTAACTAGGTTTATAACAGAACCAGCAGAGTTCTTACCTGACCATCTATTAGAAGATATAGGTATTGCAGATAACGCAAGAGATGTTATAAGAAACCAAATAATAAACCCATTACTTACAAGATATGTTAAACAAGTATCTAAAGAAGACTTAGGTATCGTTAATGACATAGCTGCTATAGGTAGAGATGCTGTTGCAGATGAGAAAGGTAGAACTGGTGTTTGGTTTAATAGAGATGAGTTTGATACTCATTATAATAGACTTAGCAAGAAAAATTGGCTTGGAGATGGAGTTAACTCTGATAAAGCTTGGGATAGTTACAAAGCTTACAGAGAAATTAATGATACTCAATATGCTTTAGAAAACTATAATGAGTTTGCCCGTAAAGCTACTATGGGTATGGAAGAGATTAATATCAGACTAACTGACTTTGAATACAGTGGTAATGGTATAGTAAAACCTACCTTAACAGCTACTGATTCTTTTAGAGTTTACTCACCTTCAGATAAGAAGATATTTAATAAAGGAGAATTAAGAAGTTCAAACCTATTAGAAGAATACAAAGATTATAAAGTAATTCAATTAGAAGATACAACCCAAGTAGAAGACACAAAGGAGGTAATCAAATATCTATTAGTAAAACCTAGTGACTTTAAAGCTAACCCTTTAGACCCTTTCCAAGTTAATTATAGAGCTGGTGGTAGGGTTGTTTATAAAGGGAAGTGGTTTAGTAAACAAGCTAAAACATCTAAAGCAAACGATGGTTCTACTATTAACGAAAACCCTTTAACTCACTATACTTCTGAAAACAGAAGAGAGTTAGTAGCCCATACATCTAAATTAGAGAATGCTAGAAATGCCTATAGAAGCTTGAATGAACTTGGAGAAGAAGGCGGTAGGATTACTTACTATCCTGTTAAAGGTATCAATAAAGATGGTACGTTTATCTATTCTAATAAAGGTAAACAGTTAACCCAAGAAGAAGCAGAAGACATTATAAGTCAAACAGCTTTAGTTGATTTAGATAATATGACTAAGGCTGTAGACGAGGGCATGTTTGGTCTTAAACACGCTTTGGAAGTTAGAGGTGATAAAGAGATACCTTTAGCTTACAACACTGCTAACTCATCTTACATTGATGAGAACCATACAGGTGCATCTTCTTGGCTAACTACTAATAAAAAGAAAAAGTTTGCCTCAAGAGGAGAAAGGCTTCTAAACCCTCAAGAGAAGTATGCTAAAGTATTAGACCCTCAAGAAGCTATAGAGAAATCTATTGGTTCTATTATTAACTATGGTCTAGCTGGGGATTACACTAAAAGGATAGCTAATCAATTTACTGCTACTGCTAAAGCTCTTAAGGTATTAAAACCAGAGTATAGGGACTCTAGTCCTGAAATGATATTTACAGCAGGAGAAGATGCTTTAACACCTAATATCTTAGGTAAGGCAGACCCTAACTATCAAGGACTAATAACTACCTTACAAGCAATGCAAAGAGGCTTAGGGTATAAGTCTACCTTATCTAAAATTAAAGATAGAAATATAGAGAAGTTAGTACAATACTTAGACCATAATAATCTATCTATTGAACCTGCTGTTTATAATGACAAAGGTGAATTAATAGAATCTAAACTAGCTAAAAAAGTTACTAATGCTGCTGACTTTAATGCTTTGCAAAAGGCAAACAACTTCCTATACACTACCCAATTTGGCTTAAATGCTTCTCAATTCTTTACACAAGGCATTGGTGGTTTTGTTACTACTGCTATACAAGACCCTGTAAAAGCTCTACAGTCAATGGGTAGTTCTATGTTTACTTCTTTAGGACATATAGATAAAAGTATCCCTAAAGCTTTAAGTAAGAACAAACCATTAATGAATCTACTTGGGTTTGACAATGGTAAGGAGTTTGAAAGCTATATAGCCTTTAAAGAAAAAACAGGATATATTTCAATTCATCAATCCCATATAGATATGGCTAAACAAAAACTTGCAACAGGTAAAAGTGGGTGGGCATTTGATTTAATTGATAAAGCTATTGACAAGTCAACTATCGCTATGGAAACAGGTGAGATGTTAAACCAGAACACTGTGTTTAGAGTGGCTTATTTAAGGTATAAAGAACTCTATGGTACTCCTAAGATTAACGATGCGAAAGCTGCTGGTTGGATTATAAGAGAAGCTGATAAGCTTAGTTTTAATATGAAGTCTTCCCTTCAAAGTAATCTATCTAAGAATGAAGTCTCTGGTGTTATAATGAGGTTTAAGAACTTCTTCTGGAAGTCTTTCCAAGCTATGACTGTAGGACAGAAAAGAAGTGTTGCTGAGAAAGCTAAGTTCTGGACAGCTACTACAGTTGCTTTTGGTACAGGTACTAATATGTACACTGAATGGGCTAAAGGTAAGTTAGGTGTAGAAGATAAGAAGACTATTCAGTTACTAGAAAATGGTGCTACTAACTATTTGTTTTCAGATGCAGATGGTGAAAGTATAATAGATATTTCTAATTCTATTGACCCTAGAGGTATTGGTTCTGTATTTGCTACTATGACAAGTGAAGATACAAAACTCATAGATTGGGCTACAGGTGCTTTAGGAGCTAAGGCTTCTCAAGTATGGGATAGTAGTGATAACGCTATCATGTTTATCTCTCAAGTGTTTTATACACCAGATTTAGTAGTACCTTTAACTAGAGAAGCTTTAGTAGAGATGTCTAAAATATCTACTGGCTGGACTAATACTATGAGAGGGTATCATGCCTTTAATACTGGTACTTTATACTCTAAATCAGAAGTTCCTTTAGTAGAAGGCATGACTAAGTCAGAAGCTTTAACTACTATGTTTGGTTTTAAAACTACAAAGGAAATGGCTGTTTATAATAACTATGGTTTACTAAAGAGTCAAAGTAAAGTATTTGATAAAACTGCTAAAGCTATCTTTGAACTAAGACAAAAGGCAAAGAAGGTGGATACTTCTACTGAAGCAGGTAGAATACACCACGATGCTCTTATTACTTTAGCTAAAAGATTATTGAACACCCCTCATAAAGAAGAGATAAGAGATAGATTAAAGAAAAAGAAATTCTTTTCTAAAACTTCACAAGAAGAGTATGGAGAAGAAACATTAGAAGAGAGAAGAAAAAAAGAGAGGAAATTTAATGAGTAATATATTTCAAACCCAACTAGATACACCGCAAGCTTCACAACAAGTATTTAAACAAGTTGCTGGAGACCCTGTAGACAATGGTCTAGCTACCGCTATCAATGCTGTTTCTGCCCTATCTAAGTTAGGTGCAGCAGAGTATAAAGACTATCAACAAAATAAAGTGCTTAAAGGGGTTGCGGCTCAAATGGCTAAGACTCAACAAGCTATTGTTCAGGGTACATTAAAGCCTAGTGAAGGGGATATAAGGGATGGTGCGTATATAACTTCTGTTGTCACAGCTTACCCAGACTTAGCCCCTGAAGTTAGAAACATTGGTATAACTATTAGGGGTACTGATGCTAATGCACAAATAGACGCTGCATCTAGGTATAATTCTGAAGAAGAAAGGAATAGACAGTCTCAAGCTAAGCAGATGTTTATAAATAGTGCTGCTCAATCTGGATTTGCCCCTAGAAAAGCTGATGGTACTTTTGACCAAGATGCTATGATGGAGTTTGGTGCAAAAGAGCAAGAAAGACAATACACTATAAGCTTAATTAACCAAAAGAATCAACTAAGAAGTGATGCTTTAACTCAACAACTAAAGATAAGAGAACTTAACAATGTAGATAAGGGGGGAAGAGTAGAGGCTAGAAGAACTGAATTTGAGAAACATGTCTATGAAAATTTTGCTGAACAAAAGTTAGGTGTATTACAAAACCGAATAGGCGAGTTTACCTCTACTGTCAACCAAGGTAAAGCAACCACAGTTGAAGAACAAATGCTTAACGAATCTGTAATTAAAGGTACTGAAGATTCTGCTATGCAGTTAAGGAAAGAAGCTCTAGATGCTGGTCTTACTTCTGCTGACGCAGATTACTTTGAAGCTAAGTTTAGAAACCAAGCGGATAAATTCACTAAATTATTCACAGGGGATAAAGATTTAGCAAGTAGGCTTTCAAAGAATGTTAGTGTTATACAGAGTAAAGGGGAGATGACTATCGCTAAGGCATACCCTATTGTTTATGTTGCAAGTAATTCAGGGATACCTTTTGATAAAATAGCTTTTGACTCTGAGGGTTTAAATACAGCAGAAGTAGATTTTACAACAAGTGGAACTTTAACTTCTATTACTACTGATTACACAGGAGAAAGTGAAAAACCTACTTATAGTCAGTTGCTAAATAGTAGTACACAAGCTATTGCTTATGGTAAGCCTTTTGATTCATTTAGCCCTAAAGAACAAAAAGGAGTATTTAAAGCAGCAGAAGCTACTTTGAAGGAAGGTTTAAAAGCCTTTGACACTACTACTCCTGAACATAGAGTGGGTATCACTAACTCTTTAGGAGTGCTGGTTAAAGCTTCTAATGATTTAGGAAATGGGGAAGAAGATATTGTGAAGTTTTCTAATCTTTTTAATAGACCTCAAATGAAGAACGCTTTAGTTAAACTAAATCAGGATAGTATGACATCTGGTAAGCTACAGAAGATTGCTGATGAGAGAATACAGTATGTAGAAACTATATTTAGTAAGATAGGAATAAAAAATTTAAACTATAATGAAGCTACTAATAAGGCAGGTAATCCAGTAGCTGATGCCCTATTAAGAGATTTAGAAACCTTTTTTCCGTATCACTCTAATAGGGCTGTATCTTTTGAAGCTTATAAAAAATATTTATTAGGGATTAAAGATTCTTCTTCAACCGCAAAAGGTAATTAGCAGCATCTAATAACTCTTCTATAGTATGGTCTATCCATTCTTTAGTAGAAGCAGGATTACCAGCTAGAGTAGTTTCATAGGTTTCCATACCTTTATCTGCTCTAGCTTTAACTGTTTTCATTAACTCCCCTGCAATAGGACATTCAGGTAATTGAATAGTTTCAAATAGTTCTAGTTGTTTACTCATTTGTTAGTGCCTCCCATGATACAGGAAATAAAAGTTTAATTATATCTCCTATTTGTTTTGCTAATTCTTGTATTTCTAATTGTGCATCTTCTTTAGACCTTAAAGAATAGAACCTAGCATAAGCAGCTAGAGAACCTGTCCATACCCACTCAGTATAAACACCTTGAGGTAAAACAAACCTAGCTTGTTCCTCACATACTCCAAAACCAATTAAAAGAATATAAGCTTCTATAGCTTTCTCTACAGACTCATCATATATTTCTTGAACAAGTCTAGTACCTTCCATCTTACCTGAAGAACCTTGTTTCTTATTTCTACTACTATGTCTCCATACAGGGTTAAACACTTCTGGAGTATAAGACACATACCTTCTACTTACTTCATTCTCTACAAAACCTTGCTTGTGTTTAAAGCATTGAGTCCTTATAGGAATCGGGGCAGTGATTCTAAGTGTAATAGCTGTATGAGCAAAAGGAGTCCAGTGTTTATGTTTAGCTAAGTATTTAATTAGCTTCTCATCTTTCTCTTCTAATGTTTCTGATACTTTACTAAAGGAAACTCTAGCTGCATTAACTACAGATAAATCATTTCCTAAGTGGTCTACATATTCTACTTTCATAATTTCATTATCTCTATTTTAATTCCTTTATACTTACCGCTTACTCTAGGAGCAGGTAGGCTATCTATATATTTTCTATAAGTATCATAGTCCCTCCTTGTAAGAAACAAAACATCTACTTCTTCTTTTATACTTTTACCTAGAGCTATTTGCTCTTCTAGGTCTTCTATTATTCTGTCAATTTCCATAAATCTCCTCTAATCTTTCTATTGATATTGTTTCTAAATCATAACCATTAGTAGTTATATGTTTTACTATTAAGCCTCTCCACCACATTTGATTAGACTCTACGCCAGCATAACTTTCAAACTGGTCTTTCTCTAAGAAACTTCCACAAGATAACCCTTGTAACTTCTTACCTTCACCTGTAGTTAATGTACAATAGTCTAAGAGGTGTGAGTGTCCTTGGGTGCAGCTTTGGTGTTTCTTTTGAAGTAAGGTGTAAGCCGTGTGTACAGAAGAGATAGCTTTCCCCATAATACCAGAGGTGAAGTAATGACTGTATAAAATACCATCAATAGCCACAGGTGACTTAAATGGATGTAGTGTCCAACCAAATTCCTCATATCTTAAATCCTTTATACTTATTGTTTCTTCTAACTGTGGTTGTAATTCTACAACTCTATTAATTCTTTCTTCATGGTTACCTAAACAGAAATGTAATTCAGGTTTGTATTGTTTTTGTTTTAGTCTTCTTTGTTTATCATTATATTCATTTAAATAATAAAACATTTTCTCTTGAGCATCTATAACAGCTTCAATATCTTTCTTGTATCTTCTACCTTCAAATGATTTTTTACCTACATCGTACATACATAAAGATTCCATATCTGCCATGTCACCTATGTTTATAATAACATCTGGTTTTAAATCTACTATTAACCTCCCTAATAAATCAAACCTATTATTAGAAACATTAGGTTTAGCATGACTATCTGGAATTACTAAATGTATTTTATTCATTTACTTTTCTCATTAATTTAATTAAGTATTCCGCATCAACTATTGCTAATGGTTGTTTATGATTACCTTTTAGGAAAACAACTGGTTCATATTTTCCAGCGTTACTTTGTGCTTGTTCATAAATAGAATATACTGAAAAAGATTTTCTGTGTTTACATTCAATAGAAATAGGTAACAGCTTCCTAGCTCTAGGGGATAATAGTACATCTTCGCCTCCTGCTCCCATACTTGTACTTCTACAATCATCTGGTTCTAATTCCTTAAAGTATTTAAGAATTAAGTCCCTAATAAATTGCTGAAACTTTCTGCCCTTCTGTTTAGCTGAACTTGGTATCATATTATCTCTTCAACATTTACATCTTTACAATGATTAACTTTATATAGAATTTTTATACATTCTGGCATTATTTTATGAAGCACATTAATATCTCTATTACAGATAATTAATTCAGGCATCTGTGGACTTGTAGCCATAAACCACCCATCAGATTCACTGACTATTACACTTATGTCTTCATTAATATTTTTTTGTATCATATTATTTCCTCAACTTTAGGTTCTTTTTCTACATGAGTAAAGTATTCAATGCCTGTAGAATATTTAAACTTTCTTAAACCTTTACCATCATTACTATCTTTCCAACACTCTTCTTTAAAAGGGCAATAGAAGCACATCATAGATAACTTTCTGTTACCTGATGTACCTACAGCAACATCCTCATAACACTTAGGAGGAGGCTCATTAAGGTTATTAGTAGACTTTCTAATTTCTTTTATTCTTTCTTTAACATCGACTATATCTAAGAAATCAATCTTAGATAAACAAATCTTACCAGTAACTTTATCAATTACTAAGAAAGCAGCTTCATCTTGGTTAGTATTAGTATCTCCTTGAGTGTAATAACTTAATTGTGTAATGTAACCAAAGGCATCATTAGTCCTAATACTCCCATCTACAAACTTATTAAATGAATAAGAGGAAGCAGATTTAATGTCTATAGTTACACCATCAATAACACAATCTCTACTTCCTTCTACTCCATCAATACTTAGTTTATCTTGTTCACCTGTAACTGTATGTCCAGATAGTTTAACAAACATTAAAAGTAATTGCTCTAATATATCACCATATAAAAACTTGATTTTAGTAGAAGGTATCAGTTCTTCTTGTTTATAATTATTTAATTCATAGTAAAGTTGTCTATCTTTTTTACCTAAGTTACTAGGTCTAAGGTAAGACTCTTTCTTTGTTTTATAAGACAATAGTCTCTCTTTGATAGTCTTTGAAATATTGTTACCAAGTTCTTCAATTAGAACATCAGGGATTTCAATACCTGTATCAAAGATAGAATAAATATCTTCTACTAAAGTGTCAATGGTTTTCATTACTATTCCTTTACTAGGCAATCTTTTAATGTTAAATTATCTTTAAAACAACTATAGTATAGTTCTTTCTGTTTCTTTAAATAGGTGTTTTCACTAGCCGTTAATATCATCCAAATAGCAAAACAATATAGAAGACCTGCTAGAACACAAGTAGTAAATAAAAATATTGGAGTGTTAGACATAATTAAACCTATAAAATTAATCAATAGCTGCAAACTTATCATCTTCTAATCCATGAAAAGGATTACTATCATCTGCATCTACAACACCTTCTTCTTCAAACTCTTCCCAATTACTATCGTCTTGAAACTCTACAAGTTTCTCAACCATCATCTTAGTCCAGTTAATAAATGTACCCCATTCACTTGTGTAAGTACCTATTTGACAAATAACCTGACTACCATTACCTACTAATGTATCTTCTGGGTAAGGTACTTTCTTAGTATTAACCATCAAAGGTCTATTCTTATTTTTTAGTTTAACTTTAAAACCTTTAGCTGGGTTTTCAGGGGCAATAGGTTTAATATACTTACCCATACCTAACTCTTTAATAACTGCTATAGATTTAGGGTCTAGTTCTTGTATTACTATTTCATATTTATTTGAAGGGAATTTACCTTTATTGTTAGGTGCAGCTATGTGTGTCCAGTAAGCCTTTCCTCTAATTATTGCCATTGTGTAGTCTCCTTTAATTTAAATTTAGGTTTGTTTATTTTAGTATTATATAGTAAGTTTAGTCTAATGTCAACTTCTTTCTTAACTCCTCATTTTTTTTTGGTGGGCAATATAGGTAACGCTCCTATCCAGTTTTCACAGCGGATTTACAGTCCGAACAGCGTCTTTAGCTGTATAATTGCCCATGTTAAAGGGTGGTGTTAAATCGTATAAGGGACTTAAACCCTTACCTCCGACTCTAACTTAATCGGGTTCTATTTTCGCTAGCATCATTTAAATTAATACGACACCACCCTAATCAACCCTCGAAAGGGATTCTTATTCTTCTTTTATTATTAAATCATTATTATCAAAATCCATTTCTTTTAAACAATCATACAGACTTTGGTTAGCTTTACTTTCACATTCATGTTTAGCGACTTCATAGGCATAATCGTATGAAGCATAACTAACATCATCCCCTCTATTAGGAAAATCACAGGCAGTTAGTAATAATAATATGACTATTAATTTCATTTACTAATGTGTCCCTGCCCAAGTTAAACCTAATTTAGATTCACCATCCATAGGACAGTTTAGTTTAAATGTTTTAGTAGTATTTCTTATTGATTGTACAACTATCTTACTAACTTCTTCTGCATCTGACTTTAAACTATCTATCTGAAATTCATCATGTACGATAGCTACACCTTTAGCATCTAGTTTTTGTTTTAATATTTTATTGTACCATTCAATATAAGCAGCTTTCATTATCACAGCCTCACCTCCTTGCAAGTAAGAAGATAAAGCAAAGTGAGCCGATTTAATAGGAAGTTTCCTTCCATCTAAACCTTTAAAGTAACCTCTCTTAGCATCTCTTTCATTCTGTAGTTTAATTTCTTTTAACCCTGTTACACTGTCCATAAACTTGGCTCTAAGAGCAATTCCGTCCCATTTAGTACCTCCTACTATAGAACCTAATTTAGGGTCTCCAGCACCTAAAAGGAACGCATAGATGAAGGTCTTAGCTATAGCTCTTCCATTAGTAACAGAACCTAGCCCTAAAGCTTCTCTATTAAACTGATGTATATCCCCATTTATCATAGCATCTGTAAACTCTTTATTGTTTACATAATGTGCTAGGATTCTAAGTTGAATAGCTTTAGCATCTACACCAATTAAAGTTCTATTAGTAGGGTCTTTGACTGTAAAACAATCTCTACATTCAAAACCAAACCTACCTTCTAAACCTAGCTTAGGGTGACCATCATCATCTAAAGTTAATGAAGGTACATTACCCATGTTAGGTCTAATGTGAGCCATACGATGTGTATTAGCTCCTAAACCTATAACATCACCATGTACTCTTCCATCCGAACCTAAAGAACTAAACCATTGTTCTACTAAGTTTGCTCTATTAGAACACATTAGATAAGTCCCTATACGTTTAGCTGCTTTAGGGGCTGTATCAGGTAACGTATTAATGTTCTCTACACAAACTTTAGGAGAGCCTCTTTTAATTCCTTGCTTCTTCATAGTAGGAGAAGGGTTATTAAACACTACAGGTTTCCAACCATATCCATACATTCTTTCTACAACTTGCTTAGGAGAAGACATATTAAATGGAGTGTATTGAATAAGACTAAACTCTCCACCTACTGCTTCTAAAGGGTTCTCAAATCTATTTAGTCCTACAGTTGACATAGTACCATTAGCTTTATACTTAGGCTTAACAGTTCTAACTAATGAAATCTTAGGTTTAAAAGTTTGTTCTACTTCAAACTCTATTTCTTTCATTAGAGATAAACAATCTTCTCTAAGTTTTAAAGCTTTCTCTTGGTCTAAATAAAACCCATTCTCTTTTTGCTTCTGTAAAATGTGTTGTATAGAATGTTCAATCTGAATACAATCTGGACTAAACCCTTCTCCTTCAACTAACAGGAAGTCATATACTTTTTTAGTTAATAGAACATCCTGTCTACAATACTTTAGCATCTCTACACTAAACTTACTAAAGTCTTCAAACTCTTGCTTAGGAAATCTAAATAACTGACCAAAGTTTCGTAAACTATGACCTCCTGTTCTAGTGACATTAAACAACCTAGACAATATTAAAGTATCCACAACTTTACTTAGTTTAATGTCACAATCTAAAAGTCTATTTAACACTGGAATATCATAACAAATTCCATTATGTGCTATAAACTTCTCTACCTGTTTAGAAAAATCTTTAAAGTCTTTTAAAGTTTCTCCATAAAATTCATGTAAGTTATTTGTAGATATATCTAAACAAACAATACACCAGATTTTAGTAGGTGTTAAACTGTCTGCTTCTATATCTATAATAACTTTCATAAACCACCTTCTTCTAATCTTTTTCCAGTTTTTATTAAGTGTCCTAGAACTTCATGTAATTTATCTTCTAGTTCTGTCATAGAAGGAAACGCCTCTTCATACAGAAGAGCTTCATCAAACTTTATAGTAAGCCTCCAGTATCCTTTTTTTTTATCCTCCGGGAACGCTTGGACATCACAGTGGTAAGAATCTGGATTACTCATAGATTTTTTCTTTTTAGGTAGAGGGACAGCTTCAAAAGGCAAACCTATTACAAACCTTTCATAAGAACCCCAGTTACTAACAGCACTTTGATTTACAATAGTTTCATCAACTGACATTCCAACAGTTGATGAAGGTCTACTTGTGTTATAAGCCCCTACATAATTCAATGTAGCTGGTGTTGAGTAAAGAGTATGTGAAGAACTTGATGTAGTATCCCCCATGTAATCAGGTGGAGATTCCTGTATAGATAAATAGTCATATGGGTTAGTTGGCATTTGTTTCTCCTTCTAAAAGTTTATACTCTGAAAGGTCTTCAAAGTTATGTAGGTCTCCTATTTCTCTTCGGTAATCTAATCCACCAACAATAGATATAGAACCACATTTACAAGTAACAAAATCACGTCTATGTTTAGACTCAATTATATATTTACATCTTTTACATTGTGCTTTATTTTTAATTAACATAATACCCTGCTCCGTTATGTGAGTTTCTTTTTAGGTTCATCTTCTTTAATAGTCTTTAGTGTCATTTCTAAACCTGCTTCTAAAGTAATATCAGCTATATAAAATATGTCTATGTCTGTGTTAGGTCTTGCCACAGTAGCAAGGGCATTATCAATTATTTGTCCTACCCTTAGTTCAGGATGTAGTGTTTTTATTTCTCTAATTAATTCTAGTATTTTCATTTTAACCTCACTCTTTAAAAAATTCATCAGCATTATCAGGTGGAGGACATTCAATAATTCTGCCAGTCTTAGGCACATAAGCTAAGTAACCAGCTACCCCTGTTTTACCTGCAAATCTATTCTTCCATACAGTTACTTTAGTAATATTTCTAATAAGAGGGTCTTCATTTTCTACATCTCTTTCTAAATGTATAACTGTATTACTAAGCTGTTCTACTCCAGCACTTCCTCTTATTTGTCCTTGTCTATTTAAATGTACTACACCTATTATAGCAACATTTAACTCAACTGTCAAGGCTTTTAATTTAGTTGTTATTTCATCTAAAGCACTTCTATCATCACCATTAGTTTGTCCTGAAACAATAATAGATAGATGGTCTAAGATAATATACTCACAATCTAAACCTTTAACATAATACCTTATTCTATTAATAAGTCTAGTTATATCTGCTTCACCAAAGTTTTCATAGAAGTAAAAGTTTCCTTTACCTAACACTTCATTAAAAGCTTTAGTGTGTTCTTCTGTAGTAAACTCTGTATCAGGTAAATGAAAAGGTTTATTAGCATGAATACTCATTAAACCTTCTGCAGATTCTTCTGGTTGTTCTTCTAAGAATAATGTACCTATCTTACTATCTGGTTTTTGTTTATGTATATGGTACTCTATCTCTCTAAGAAACTGTGTCTTACCTCTACCTGTTTTAGCTGTGAACATAACTAATTCACCTTTACGAATACCATAAGTCATTTCATTTAAACCTAACCAAGGATACTCAATTGACTCTACTTTCTTTTTACTCTGTATCCTTTCTAACATTTGGTTAGAGCAAACTATATCTTCTGGCATCCATTGTTCAGCTTTAAACCAAGCTTTCTTAAACTCTGCATGTTTGTTTAGTATTAAGTATTCACAAGCATCTTTATGGTCTAAGTGCATTATCTTACACTTACCTACACTAAACAACCCCACTACTTTTTCTACTGCTTTCCTACCTGGTTCATCATTATCAAAACAAAGAACTACTTTATCGAAAGACTCTAAGTATTCTAGGTTAGCTTTAATTGCTGCTTCTGCACTTGAAGAGCCATTAGGAAGCGATACAGAAGGGAATAAACTACCTGTTAGCTCATACCCTGCCATAGCATCTAATTCCCCTTCATAGATAGTTATAGACCGTCCAGTCCCTTTAGGAAATATGTTTTGTCCAAACAAAGCTACATTACTTCCCATCTTACCTTCTGCTGTAAAAGTCTTAGGGAGTATTCTAACTTTATTAGCTATATGCTCGCCTTTCAAGTTAGTATAAGGGTAGTAGTGTTTAGTTATTTCGTTAGAAGTTCCTTCTGCTGTTACACCAAACTTAACTATTGTAGAAGTGCTTATGTTTCTGTCTCTAAAACCAATAGACTTACCCTTACTTAATGTAGACATACTTCTTTTACCTTTCTTAGTTTCACAAACAAAACAGTAAGACCCATCTTCGTATATAGTTAAACCATCACTAGAGTTACAATCAGGGCAGGGTTGGTGTGCTTCCATCTTTTAATCCCTTTAAAATTAATCGTTAAACACATCTCCCCAATTACCTGTAGTAGATGCTTTGCTATACTCTGTAGCTCTAACTTCAAAGAAGTTAGCATGTTCAGGTAAAGCGAGTAAGTTATTCATCCAGTCTAAAGGATTAACAGTAGGTAAATCATGCTGGTATCCTAGTTGATTAAGTCTAGCCCCTGCTATATACCTAATATATTGTTTCATATCAAGAGAGGTTAAACCTTTTACTCCTCCTAACATAAAAGCTAAATCAATAAACTTATCTTCATGACTAATTACATCATTACAAATATTTCTAATATCTTTTTCTAGTAATTCAGGGTTAATTATATTCTCATGTTCTTTTAAGTAAACTTTGAATAACCTAATCATGCTTTCTACATGTAAGGATTCATCTCTTAAAGACCATGTAACTATCTGCCCCATTCCTTTCATCTTATTAAACCTTTGGAAGTTCATAAGCATAGCAAAAGAAGCAAACAATTGTAAACCTTCACCAAAAGCTGATATAGCTGCTAAAGACTGTGCCACTAACCAAGGCTTATCCATTCTAAATTGTTTTAAGTAATCATGTTTATCTTTCATTTCTTTATATTCCATGAAAGCACTAAAGGTTTTATCTCCCATTCCTAGTGTTTCAACTAAAGTAGAATAAGCATCTATATGGATAGCTTCCATGTTAGCAAAAGAACCTAACATCATTCTTACTTCTGTGTTTTTAAAATGAGGTATAAATAAATCATAATAAGAACCAGCTACATCTATATCAGCTTGAGTAAAGAAACATAAAATATTATCTAATAAAGCTTTTTCTTCATTTGTTAGTTTATTATAATCCTTTACATCATCTGCCATAGGTACCTCTTCTGGCAACCAATGAACCTTTTGTTGTTCTTGGTAAGCTTGAAAGCACCATGGATAGGTGAAAGGTTTGAAACTAAGTTGTTGTTCTGTTAGACTCATCTTTTATCTCTAATAGGTTATGGTTTTCATCTCTTGTTAAAAAAGGTCTCATAGGTAAATAGTGCCATTTAACAGGAGGTTCAACAGGTTGGCTACTATAGTTAGTAGAATAAAACCATTCACCCCTAATATACACATAAATTTTTCTATTTCTGTATTTATCTAGCCCTATAACTTCGTGAGATTTTCCAAAAGCCATTAAAGGGGGTTTCTCTTCTTCTGTATCTCTCCATCTAAATATATTTTCTGTCATATCTTTTCCTTTAAAGAAAACAAAAGGGCAGTTACCCACCCTTTTAGATTTATTATATTGATTTTTTAGTCGTATTTATTTCCTTAATTACATGAAAGACACTCGTCTATATTACTAATAGTTAAGCTTACTTTCTCTGCTCTTCTAATAGATTTACTACGCAAGTAATACATAGTCTTTAAACCTAACTTCCAAGCATCCATATGAATATTATGTAAAGACTTTTTATCAATAGTAGAAGGTAAGAATATGTTTAAACTTTGTGCTTGGTCTATGAAAGGCTGTCTATCAGCAGTATGAGTAATAAGGTATCTTTGGTCTATTTCAAAGGCAGTCTTAAATACTTCTTTTATTTCTTTACTAAACACTTCTATTGTTTGAATACTTCCTTCATTATTAATAATTTCTTTCCATATTTCATCGTACTTATCATTATACAGTTCTTTTATATGGTTGTCAAGGAATTTATTTTTAATCATAAATGTACCTGACAAAGACTTATGGTTAAAAATATTAGCAGGGTAAGGTTCAATACCTGGTGAAACACTACCAGCAATAACGCTTATACTTGCATTAGGTGCAATAGCCATTGTATAACTAAATCTTTTCTCCTCATTGTTTTTCTGGGCATCAGGGCAAGCTCCTTTTTCACGAGCTAATTTACCATTAATCTGCTCTACTTTTGTTTTAATGTTTTTAAAAATATTAATGTTTAATGACTTAGCTACAGCACTATCAAAAGGGATTAACTTAGATTGCAATAAACTATGAAAACCCATAGCACCCAAGCCAACACTCCTTTCATTAACTGCACTTGTAATTGCCTTACCAAAAGACAGTGGGGCATTTTTAATAAATGAAGTTAAAACATTGTCTAAAAACCTCATTATATCTTCTATAAACAAAGTATTGTCTTTCCAAGAATCCCAATATTCTAAATTAACACTAGATAAACAGCAAACAGCAGTCCTTTCTTTAGTAGTTGGTAAAGTTATTTCGGAGCATAAATTTGATTGTACAGGATACAAACCTAACTTCTTATGGTGTTTAGGTGTAGCTTCCCTTAATCTATCAATCCAAACAATATAAGGCTCTCCTGTTTCTAACCTTAAAGTAAGTAATTTAATCCATAAATCCCTAGCTTTTACAGTCTTAATAACTGCCCCTGTACTAGGACTTATTAAATCATAATTTAAACCTTGTTCTACTGCTTCCATAAACTTGTCATCTATACAAACACCTTGATGTAAGTTTAATGCTTTCCTGTTAGGGTCTCCTCCTGAAGCTTTTCTAATTTCTAAAAACTCTTCTATGTCACCATGCCATATTGGCAAATAACAGGCTGCACTACCACGCCTCAAGTTGCCTTGTGAAATTGCTAAAGCTAAAGAATCGTTTACTTTCATGAAAGGAATCACACCGCAAGTGTTACCAACTATCCCTACTCTTTCCCCTACACTCCTTACATCACCGTAGTAAATACCTAATCCGCCTCCCCTGCAACTAAGTAAACTAGACTCTTTCCAGTTGTCTATAATATCAGTAATAGAATCTTCTACATATTGTAGATAACAGCTAATAGGTAAACCTCTATTAGTACCTCCATTAGATAATATTGGTGTAGCAGGCATAAACCAATGATTTGACATATAGTCATAAAGTCTTTGTGCATGTTCTTCATCATCTGCAAAGGCTTCTGATACTCTTTTAAACATGTCTTGAAAATCTTCATTAGGCAGTAAATACCTATCCTTTAAAGTTTCTTTTCCTATTTTAGTGAATAATCTATTAGCTTCTTTGTTTATTTGTATTGACATAATTACCTTTAATGAATTGAGTATTCGTTTTCTAAAGCAAAATAAAGAGTGAGAAAGGCATTAGATATTAAGAATAAAGTAAAAGTATCTACTTCAAGAGTTGCATATTTAGTGTCTGTTTTAACATCATATAAATCTAAAACAGCTTGATTAGTATCTGAATCAATAACAACATTAACCTTATCTTCATTATAGATAAAGTCACCTTCATATAGTATTGTTTTTGTTTCTTCTTGTTGCTTGATTTTTATTTGCTTATTTCTTTTTTTAAGCTCTTTTTCAAAGTTTATAACTTTCATAGTGTCTTAATAGTTTGATTAACATGTACACATTATAACATAGTGTTGCATAAATGTCAACAACAATGTATTAATATTGTTAATAAATAGTTAAATCAATTTAAAGGCACTTTTTAAGCCCGTACAGAAGAAAATGATATTTTAGCTAGTGTGATGTATGGGAAGGGGAAGAAATGATTATAAGATAGGTTAGAATTAAATTAAATTGTATAAAACAAAAAAGGTTACTCACTAATGTAAGTAACCTCTAAAATTGTTAAATTAACTTCTAAATTATTCAGCGTTAAGAATGTTTAGTGTGTCTTTGTTAAATTTTACTTGTTCAATGTTTAGCCCTTCTCTAACTAAATCAGTGTTAGCTAGTGCATCAAAAGGATTTTCATCAAAAGCTACTATAAATGAATCTCTTTTAGTTGCTGCTGCACTTCTTAAAGTTTCAAGATTAACGATTTTAGCATTAAGTACATCAATATCAACTTTAAATTTAGCAATATCAGCTTTAAGAATTGCAATTGTTCTTGCAATACCTGCTTGATTAGATACTTTTTCTGCTTTTTCAAGTTTACTTTCTTCTTTTTTAATTTCATCTTCAAAAGTTAGAATAGTTTTTTCTACTTCTTTAATGTCATTTTTCAATTTTGCAATAGCTATTTGTCTTTCAGTGTCTTTACGAACAAAGTCACCTAATACAACACTTGCTTTGTTTTGTAAGCCACTTGTCACCATATCATCAAACACTACTTTAATTGAAACGGCATCTTGAACATTTACAGCTTCTTGTTTTACTTTTTTAAACATATTATATTACCTTTATTTAATTTAAATTAAATGTTAGTTACCTAACAAGTTTATTATACTACAAATTAATTAGAATGTCAACTATGTTTTAATCATTTTTATAACCTCCATTAATTAAACTTATAAATAATAATATTAAGTCATAAATTCTTAATATGTCAATATGTTTACACTACTTTACTATTCTTGATAAGTTTCGTTTAATTTAGAGTAAGTGTAATAAATACTTTCCTCTTCCTCTTGCTCCAACTCTATGAAAGTGGGGCATAACAATTTAAAGTCCTCCTCTTCTGATAAAGGCATAATACTCTCTCCAATTCAGACTTTAAAAGTTATTTCTCTGTTAGAAATTAAATGGCTTAAACATTCAGCAGCTAATATTGGATTTTCTAAAGTAAACTTATGTATGTCTTTATCATCCATTAAAGATAATGCGGTACAAACTAAAGGGATACTATTAGCTATGGTAATTGCTTCAATTTCTACTTCTTCTCCCATTTCTTCATCAAACCAATTTGTGTTCGGTTCTTTATGTGAAGTAACACATTGGGCGGATACTTCTGCATCAGGGTCTTTTTTTTCTTCAAAGACATTTAAATCCCTTTTAATAGGTGTAACATCTTTAGTAGAACTCATAGAAATAATACTCACTGAACTCTTCGTAGTCTCCTCTTTTTTTATATTATTAAAGTAACTGTAATTATTATAACTATTAGTTTGTCTACTATCATCTGCTGTACTTATACCGCTGTTAGTGTTACTTATCCAACAACCTTTGTAAATAGTACCTTGTTCTTTATGAATAAAAGTAGTTAAACCTGTGGAATCAAGAAAAACAAGTTTACTTACAATACCGATATATTTACTAAGCATTTGTTGAAAGTGTGAATTTTGTAATAAATTAATTCTTCCTTCTAACAAAGGTTTAACATAATACTTTAAAAAATTAAATGTATCAGACTTATCTTTTTCTACTAAATCAACAGTGCCAATTATTCCATTGTGCATACAATAAAGTTCGGGTTGTTTAGTATTACCTGCTAAAACTTCATAAGGATGACAATTTAATAAATCTTTTTTGCCATGCGTGGCAAACCGTGAATGTATAAAAACTTCATTCAAAGACTTTGTTTCAGTTACAGCTTTAACATATTTAGTAAACAAACTTACTTGCTTATCTTTAGAATCTATTTCACGTTTAACAATAATTTTATTGTTATTAGCAAACATTATTCCAGTGCCATCAGAATTTTTTTCTAAATTCTTTTTAAATTGTTCTTCTGTTATTTGACTTTCTTTATTTAGTTGGAGAATTAAACACATAATTTTTTATCCTTTATGCTACTGATTGTATATAATCTTTTAATAAGCTTTGTTTACCATTAGTTTTTCTATTAATTTTATTAGTTAAATTAATATGTTTAACCTCTATTTCTTCCCTTGCTACTAACCATTTAAGTAAGTTAGGATAAGTGCCTTTTTGCGAAGGCTCTTTTAACCATTTTAAATAAGTTTCATAGTTTAAAGATTTTTCTGAAACACCACTTTGTAAAGTAAAATAGAAAGTTGAATGTACAAACTCTATATTTTTAAAGAATCCTTCTTTTTTACAATTACCTTTAAAAATTCTAACCTCTAAAGTAGTAGTATTTAACAAATTAACAGCAACATTTCTTTCTTCCCCTTGTCCTAAAAGTAGAAGCTCTTTTTTATTATTAGTTTTTTGTACTTTTACTACTTTAGTGATTTTTTTAGAGTCTTGAGTAATACAGTAATTATTTTGTACTCTTCCAGCAATCATTTCTAAAAATTTCTTATTAGAAGCCATATTATAAAACCTTACAAATTTCCCTTGATGTAATTTAGAGCTACATTTATCCGCACCAAAAGCATCTCTTGACAAATGAATGTGCATCCCGCATTTCTCTATTGTATAGCTTCTTAAATAGTTTGCACTATTTTCAAAAAATCTATTCCAAGCAGTAGAATGATAAGCTAGTGTAGCTGGTGCTGATACAATCTCAAAACCAAAAACTTCAATTGGGATAGAAGAATCACTTTTTATAAAAGCAAATTCATAAGTACCTTTTTCTATTCTGTTAGGGTTTAAATCCTTTATCACATTAGAAACTAAATCATGAGGTGAATTATATCTCCTACCTACTTCTAATTCTATACCTAAATATAAAGTTTTATCTATTTTAGGTATTTTTAACATCTGTAAATCAAAATCTAATGGACTACTTATTAAACCTTTTTCATCTTCTGTTTTATATTTTAAATCCTGTATAAATTCTTGTATTCTTGTACTATAACTATGTAATACATTCTTTCTTATTTCTAGCCCTAAATCATCATACAATTTATAATGTATGTTGCCTGTTGGGACTATATGCTCTCTTATACTAAATTTAAGCCCATCAAAGAGTAATGTATTATCTTTTGAAAGTTTTGTTAAAGTAGTAAAATAGTTTGCAGGGTGTAAAGCAGTTAAGTAAATAGGGTAATATTTCTTATATGTACTTAACATATCTTTTCTAAACACACAAGGGGTTAGTTTACGTTTAACAAGTGCAGAGGTAATAAGTTTTTTTTCTCCTAACAAAACCCCTAACATTCTTTTTGTTTGTGTATTAGAATACCCTTGTTTTCTAAAATGTATCTTTAATTCATTAAAATAATCTATACCTTTTTGAGTATCCCCTACTTTTGAAACGAGTTGAGTACTTCCCCTACGTTTTAAGGTGTTTAAAAAGTCTATCCTTTCTCTTATATAAATTTTATCAAGTTTTTTAACCATAATTAAACCTTTAAGTTATTGTATTTTAAAGCAAATAAATTTCTATTGACTTTTACCTAAAAATATGTTATAATATATACATATTATTTAGATTAGTTAATAGTTTATTATTAAATAGTTATTATTTTACAATTAATTAATCTTTTATCATATTTAATAACCATATCAAATTTCTTTATATCATCTTTAATAGATGTTATTAGTTGTTTATTATTTATAAAATCATTTAATAAAGTTTGATAGTATCTTTTTAAAAGGGTTACCATTACATCACTTAATATTAAACTCTCTTTAATTTCTAATACAATTGAATCTTTTGTTAAATTTTGTAATTCACGCAAAAATATGTTTGTGTTATTAATTTCTTTTTTCCAATGGATAAGAGCATTGTACTCGTCATCAAGGGGGCTTATTCCTTGTCGTAAGAGGTATTCAAAAAGAGTTTTTTTATCGGTTGTATTTTTTTTTAGATAGTTGTAATGAGATAAATAATCTATTTCTACAGTAGAACGTTTTATGTCATTTATATAAGATTCTGAATCCTTTTTTCGTAGTAAAAGTGCAGTTAAGAAAAATTCTTTAAACCCTTTAGAACTTACTCTAAAGCTACTATTTCTTAAAACTCTTTGTTTATTTTCTTTTTCTTCTATCTGGTTTATATCGTATTTTTTTAATAAATACTCTTCAAAAGTAACATCAGTCATTTAATAATTCTCCTTCTTTTTCTTCTACTAAGTATTGGATAGTATTATCTAAACTCTTTTCAAATTTAGATATATTAGCATCTTGCACTACTTGAACTTCATAAGCAGCTACTACAACTTCTTTTCCATATTCTAAAGAATCTAAAAAATCTTCTTCATAAGGCTCATAAGAACTCTTTATTTTTGTTAGTTTATCTTGTTGAAAAGCAATTAAATCTAAAGCATACCTCCCAACTTCTTTTTTATCTGAAACAGCAGATAATAACTTTTTTAAATCCCAGTAAGACTTGTTTAGTCCTATTATACTACTTAATGTCATATGGAAACCTCTTTTTTCTTTTGTTTACTACTCTAATATTTTTAGTTAATGAAAAACCACTATAATTTCCCTCTTAAAAATAAATATTGTAAGTGTAACTATAATTATTTAAACTATTATACACTAAGTAAGGTTAGCCTTAGAGTATCACTAATAACCAGCTTTTCACATCCTAAGAGGTTACCCAAGAGGGTTAACAGTCCGAGTCATCCGCTACATAATACTTATGTAAGCACGCTACTATTAATTATAATTACACTAATAATAGTTATTTTGTACATACATAACAGCCAGTGGTTATAAGTTGCCTAAGGTGACTTAACCATTAATCTGGATTTTCTTTAAACTTATATCTTAAACCTTAAAACTTAAATAAATAATACTTAAATCTTAAAACTTAAAACTTAAAACTAACCACTAAGGTTACGTTATGAGAGTTCAAAACTCATTACTGTTTTAATATAAGTTTAACGTTACTTATAACGCCTTAATTTTCTAATTTACGTTATATATGTACTTTATTAATTTTAAAGCCTTCTAAGCTACTTTAAGTAAGTTTTGATATGAAACTACCTAAACCTTAAACTTATTGCTGTATGGGCTTAAAAAGTGCCTTTAAATTGATTTTAACAAACTATCTTTAGTCAGTCAACAGTTATTTTAGCTTTTATTTGATTAATTAGTTTATTAATATCTTTAATATGTCTTGTTTTCCTTTTGGCTTCTTCTACCATTAGCTAACCATGAGAAATAATACGACATATCAGTTCTTACTTGCTCAAGAAAAGGTAAAACTCTCTCTAAAAGTTCTTTAGTTGTTGAATTTTCCATTTATATAACCTTTATTTAAAATTTAAGGGGCTTTCACTTATTAACTTAATACCATGCCAAAACATAATACTACTAAAGTTGTGGTATAAGTGATTAGTTTTCCACGTTAGCCCCTTTTTAACGTATGTGACTAGTAGCATTATGTATTCTTATATATCCTCTATTAAATCAGTAGTAGCATTAACTATTTCTAGTGTAGCATCTATTTTATCCATAGTATCTTGTATCTTTTCTTTAGCTGATAACCTATCTTTTTCTACATAACACCTAACTACGCCTAAATTGTCACCTTCTTTAATGTTAGGTTTATTTTTCATTAGTTGTGATTCAGCATTTCCAATATTTAAATTATTAAAAGTATCTATTAGAAGTTTATAACAAGTATTTTTATACGTTAACCATTCTATTAAAGTCAATTTAATATTATTAATCTCAACTTCAATAGTTGCATTAGTTAAACTTAAAATACGTTTAAGTTGTAAATATCTATTGACTAAATCCTCATTTGACTGTATAATAGAATTTACCTTTGCTGTTTGTTCTTTTTCTGTTTTAAATTCACTTCCCATATGGGAAGCATAAGAGCTATATTTTTGTAGTAGCTCATTATTTTTTATTATTTTCTTTTCAATTAATGGTAGTTCTTTTAATGCTTCAATTATTTTCATTTTATAAACCTTTATTAAGTTAAATCAAACAGTTAGTTAATTTTATGTATTTATCTTGTTATTACAATTTACCTTATATTTTATCTATTGTCAATAGGTTTAATTGTTATTTTAGTTTAATTATAGTAAAATCTTTAGATGTAATTATTTTTCTTAAGTGTTTTAGTTAAGTTTTTGTAATTTATTAACTAATTATTGTAGTATTTTGTAAATTGTAAAGTGAAGAAAAACTATCACTTAAGTAATTCTCATTAGTGCTTCTAGTTTCTAAATAAACAGACATTAGTAAAAATCCGATTATAAACCAAAAAATTGCAATTTTAAACATGGGTAATTTTCTCTTTTTCTTGTGAGTAAACTTTACTCTCCAATTGTAACAGCCTTGGCAACTACAATTCTTATAATAAACGTTACCCATTTTTAACACCTTGGTATATCTAATTTATCTTGTATTACATTTAACCTTGTAGTTTTTATTTCTTTGATATTTTTATATAATTCAGCTAGTTCTTGTTCTATTGCATCTTTTTCTTCAATCCATTTTAATACTATTTCTTTTGTTACATACTCCATAGGCTTAAAGTCCTTATTATCTAAATACCAGCCTTCCATAGGTATTGCAGCATGATAATAATATCCAGAATTGTTATCGGATGTTTTTATATGTACTCTTCTACGTTTAAAATTATCCTCCCTCCCCCTAAGAGTAATTATTATACTTTCATTAAGGTATGGTTTTATAATAGCGTTTATAGCATCTAAATCTTTCTTAAATAAATTTCCATTAACTTTGCTTTTTACTACATTATTATTAAAGTAATTTATTAATTCTGGTACTAAACTATTATAAACTGTAATAACAGTATTTTTAGCTTTTACATAATTTTCTATAGTCATTTTTTAACCTCTAATTAACATTAAACAAATAAAACCAGCATATAAGGTTACAAAAACAAACAATACACAAGTGTTTATTCTACTATTAACTTTTTGTATGTATATTTGCTTTCTTAACTTTATACAAGCAAAACAATAACATTTTGTATATTTAAGTTGCCTTACTTGATGTATTAACATTTATAAACCTTCTTTTCTTAATTGTAAAGATATTATTTTTACTATTTAATCTTTCTTTTTCTAAGTCAATAATAGATTGTAGTTTAATATCATCTGCTGTTTCTTCATAGTCAACATTTAACATTCCTTTTTCTTCATTGTCAATGTTTAATATTTCTTTTTCTTTACTCATTTTCTTTTATTCCTCGTTTGTTATTCTTGGGTACTTTTTTAGTTCGTTCATATAATGAGAAATAGCGTCGTTAATCCAATACCGCTTTAATTTAGAATGTTCTTCCCATAAACTGTATTTCTTTATTAGTTCCACGTCTGTATGGGGACTTTGTCCTAGTTCTATAAAAATATAATCCTTTCTAGGATTCTTACAAGAATCTTCTATTTCTTTTATTTTCTTATTGTGTTCTACATCAGAGATATTTTTATCTTCTAATACTATTTTATCTGTTTTTTTATCTATTACATAAATTTTTGTGTAAGGGTTAGCAATTCCTTTAGCTTTTTGCTCTTGAAGCCATATTTTTCCACTCATTTTTTTTATTCCTCGTTTGTTATAATTTCTTTATCTTGTTTAAAACAAGGTAATACTGTTTCTTTTGGTGTTTTATAGTATTCTAATTGAGTGCAAACACTTTCAACACCTAGTTTATGCCCTATAACCATACCAGCAATTATTGATATTGTACAGATAATAATTAAACATTTTACCCAATTTAGTAATTTATTTATTTTAGTCATTTTCTTTAATCTTCCTTTAAATTATATATGTAATAGTAGTGAAAATGGCACTTTACCCTAAATATTTCTTTATCAATGCTTTTTGCTTTTCTCTTTCAACAGCAGCAGCAGAAGTAGCAGATAAAGCATAAGCATCAGCAGAAGCAGAAGCATAAACAGCAGCAAAAGCAGAAGCAGAAGCAGAAGCATAAACAGCAGCAAAAGCAGAAGCAGAAGCAGAAGAAGCATCAACAGCTTTAGTAGAAGCATCAACAGCAGTATAAGTATAAACATCAACAACAGCATCAACAGCAGCATAAGCAGAAGCATAAACAGCAGAAGCATCAGCAGAAGCATAAACAGCAGAAGCATCAGGATAAACAGTACTCCTTTTTTTATTTAATTCCTCTATAGTGATTAAACCTGCACCATATTCTTTAATTACTTTTATACATTCTTCCACTTTAGCGTCTTTAGTATACAAATAAGCTACACTTTCAACTATATCGGCCATTAAGTAACACCTTTCTTTTAAGTATTTCTCATCTAAAACACGTAAACACCATAAAGAATCTGAAACACCATTACTTTCAGC
>Ga0315275_10000297_pt1 | contig 41067 bp, 36 predicted proteins | sample YL17G03_0_MG_FD_205557 | JGI IMG/M metagenome (GOLD analysis project Ga0315275, IMG submission 205557) | Sediment microbial communities from Yellowstone Lake, YNP, Wyoming, USA - YL17G03_0 | ecosystem: Environmental > Aquatic > Freshwater > Lake > Sediment | place: USA: Wyoming | collected... | reverse complement strand
CTTTGCCTTAAGTTCACGTACGCGCTCATGGTTGGTTTCTTTTTTCATCTCTTTTTTAACAGCCTGCCTTTCCTTCATGAGATGCTCTAGTATCCTCGGTACAATACCCTTCCTCACGCTTTCCGGAACGAATTTCGCTCCAACCGGAGAGATGGCCGCACCTTCCATCTCGCCTTCAAGCAAAAGTGTGGTCGGGCAGATGTTGTATGTCCTTATCAGCGATGGATACATGGATTTGAAGTCGAGAACAATAATGTTCGAATGCAGACCCTTGTCCGGTTCCAGAACGAAGCCACCCTTAAGTTCGATTTTACGGGCGTTCTCCCTTTTCGCCACGTCAAGGTTGTTCGGCTTGCACGGAACTATGAAGCCTTCCTTGTTGAATTCGTGAAGAATGACATTCTCTATCCTCGTCGTCTCGCCTGAGTCGAGTATGTCCTGCAAAAGTATGCCTGAAATTTTGGAAAGAGCGATGTACTTGTCGATGAGGTTGAGTTTTAAAATGAGGTCCAGCGCTAGCTTCGCATCCTTTCTGGAATAACTGACAAGCAGCCTGAAGTTCTCGTCATTGCCATTCCAGAGCTTCTCTATCTGAGACTTCTTTACCGGTTCCTTGCCTTCCTTGAGCAGCTCCGTGCACACGGTGTTCAGGTCGTAGCGCTTTAGCGAGAAACCTTTTTTCACAATTTCGAAAGAGTCGACGATCACTCTTCCTGTTATGTTCACCCTGTGCCTGTTCATGATCTGGTTAGTGGTCACGCGCTTATTGCTACATCTTCCGAAGCTGGGGTAGACTTCACATGCATTCATCCTCTCAAGAATGTACGGTATGTCGAAATTGTTTATGTTGAAACCGGTTATGAAATCCGGGTCATATTGGGTTATTATTTCAATCAGTCCCCTGAGCATCTCCTTCTCGTCCTCGAAAAATGTGACGTCCCTTTCAGAACGCGTGCTCAGTATCATTTCCTTGCGGCCCTTGTAAGGCTCGCTGAACGCAAGTGAAACCATGATTATTGGATCCTTTCTGCTGTTTGGTACCTCGCCGCCTTTCAGCGAAACGCATTCTATGTCCAGTGCCAGGAACTTGTGCGGGGCAAGGCCTTCCTTTTCCGAGTTTTTGAAATGTTTCATTTTAATTTTTTTTTCAGTACTGACAGTTGCCGTTGTCACGCCATTCATTTCCTCAACATCAATCCATCCCATCCCTTTCATGCCTTGGTCTGACATGAACCTGTATTTGAAGGGAATATCAGCCTCAAACACACGAAAGCCCTTTGCAATCAGTTTGTCGCGTAGTTCCGGCGTCTTCGCCGGGTTTTTCGTTATTATTTTGCAGACTTCTTTCATTTCCGTCTGGTAGCCCAGCGGCAGGAATTTTTTAACCCGCTCGACCCGTGTGACGTTCGTTTCGTTCTTGACCTGCTCTTCGACGGCGTTTCCCATCGCATAAAAATAAGGCTCGAAATCCTCATAGAAGCAGCAGACCGTTTCGCCCCGTTCGCCTTTGCCAAATATCCTTATTATTGGCTTCTCGTTGACCAGTGTGTAATCTACGTCGAGTATTTGCAAAAGCATATTGAGAATTGCCTTGCAAATATTAAAACCATTTCGTTATCCAAAAGTATAGTTTTGAAAATGGATTTCCAAACAACATGTTTGGCGGCAGCAAACAATTATTTAAGAATAACCGCACAATATCCTTATTGATCATTATGGGTATGAAGATGGATCCCAAACATATGGAAAAGATGATGAAACAAATGGGCATGAACGTCACGAACATCGACGCAGAAGAAGTAATAATCAGGACTGCCGACAAGGACATCATCATTCTGGAGCCGCAGGTCTCTAAGATAAAGGTGATGGGCCAGGAGACGTTCCAAATCAGCGGCGGTGAAGTTTCCGAGCGCGAGCGCGAAGACATAAACGATGACGACGTAGAGATGGTCTCCGACGAGGCAGGAGTTTCGAAAGAAGAGGCAAGGGCCATGCTCAAGGAGACAGGAGACATCGCGGAAGCAATCATGAAACTCAAAAAAGAGTAGCATATTTACGAATCTTATTTTAATCAGATGCTGTGAATTATTCTTATGAGCACGGAAGCGCCTTCCGGGACCAGATGGCATGAGCTTGAAGCAGGCGATACGCTTAAGAAACTCGGCACGTCCGAGAAAGGCCTTTCGGAGAGCGAAGCCGAGGCACGGCTAAAGCAGTATGGCTACAATGAATTGCAGAAGCAGAAAGGCATAAGCAAGCTTCAGATCCTAATCTCACAGTTCAAAAACATACTTGTTTTGATACTGTTAGGCGCAACCGTTTTTTCCGCACTGGTCGGTGAGATTGTTGACGCGGTAGCTATAATAATAATTGTAATATTAAATGCCATTTTCGGCTTCATCCAGGAATACAAGGCCGAGAAAACGATTGAGGCGCTCAAGAAACTGACGTCACCTGAAGCGGTCGTAATCCGCGACTGCGAGGAAAAGAAAATCGACAGCCGGCTGTTAGTGCCGGGAGATATCGTTGTTCTTGATGAAGGAAGCCGCGTGCCTGCGGACATGCGCCTGATAAGCGTCGCTGAGCTCAGGATAGACGAGGCGATCCTGACAGGAGAATCGGTTCCTGTTAACAAAAAAACCGAGCCTTTCACGAGCACCGCGGTCGCGGACAGGAAAAATCTCGCTTACATGGGAACGCTTGCGACTTACGGCCGGGGTACCGGCGTGGTTATAGAAACCGGCATGCAGACCGAGATGGGCAAAATCGCCAATGTCGTGCAGGAGCAGGAGGAGCAGTCCACGCCGCTCCAGAAAAAAATAGCCTCTTTCGGCAAGACACTGGGCATTATAATTCTTGTCGTGTGTGCGCTCGTGATTGTAATAGGCATAATTAGGGAAGGGCCGCTCGCCGGCAAGCCGCTCACAGAAACCCTTATAGTCACACTGGTAATAACAGGCATCGCCCTCGCAGTTGCAGCGATACCTGAAGGCCTTCCCGCGGTCATGACCATCACGCTGGCGCTAGGTCTGCAGAGACTCGCTAAACGCAACGCGCTCATGCGCAAGCTGCCGGCGGTCGAGGCGCTTGGTTCAACTACGGTCATATGCTCCGACAAAACCGGCACACTTACCAAGAACGAGATGACCATAAGCGAAATATGGTGCACTGAAAGGACGATAGAAGTTACAGGCAATGGCTACCTGCCGGAAGGCAAATTCCTAGTGGACAAAAAAGATGCCGATTCCAAAACCGGCGAAGAAGTTTCTTTCATGCTCAAAATCGGCACGTTGTGCAATAACGCCAGCCTTGTCAGGCACGATAATGAATACGGCATAATAGGTGACCCTACCGAGGCGGCGATAGTGGTGGCCGCACAAAAAATCGGCATGGAAAAAAGCGTGCTGAACTCCGAATTCAAGAGAGAGCATGAAATCCCATTCTCATCCGAACGCAAGATGATGACCACGATAAATTTTATCCCCGGCACCAGCAACCACTATCTCTCGTGCTCGAAAGGAGCGACCGAAGTCATACTGGACCGGTGTGAAAACATAATGCTCGAAGGGAAGCATGTCAAACTAACGAGCGTCATGAAAGAGAAAATACTGCAGAAAAACACGGAAATGACGGGCAAGGCGCTCCGTGTGCTTGCGATAGCGTACAAGGAAACCAGTGCTATAGACACCGAAAACGCGGAAAGGGAATTAACCTTCCTTGGCCTCGTCGGCATGATAGACCCACCCCGCGAGGAAGCAATAGAAAGCGTAAAACTGTGCAGACAGGCCGGTATACGTGTGGTCATGATAACAGGCGACCACAAAAACACCGCCGCGGCGGTCGCGCAGAAACTCGGCATCATGGATGGCGGCAGAGTCATCACAGGGGAAGACCTGGATACGATGAGTGACAAAGAACTTGATAAAATAGTCGGTGAGACATCAGTCTATGCCAGAGTCAACCCGCTCCACAAGCTCAAGATAGTCGATGCGCTGAAGAAACGCGGAGAGATAATAGCGATGACAGGCGACGGTGTCAACGATGCACCCGCACTGAAAAAAGCGGACATAGGCATCGCCATGGGAATAAAAGGGACGGACGTCGCGAAAGAAGCGTCGAAGATGATACTCAGAGATGATAATTTCGCATCCATCGTAAGCGCAATACACGAGGGTCGTGCCATATATGACAACGTTAAGAAATTCATACAATATCTTTTATCATGCAATGTTGGAGAAGTGATGATAGTTTTCTTCGCCATACTGATAGGCTTCAAGGATCCTGCGACTGCGGAAATAATACTCCCGCTTACAGCAATACAGTTATTGTGGATAAACCTCCTTACAGACGGGCTGCCGGCGCTAGCTATAGGCGTCGATCCTGCCTCGTCGGGCATAATGAACCGCCCACCACGTGACCCAAAGGAAGCCATACTAACCAGAGCGATGCTCATTGAAATAATGATATTTGGCTCGGTCATGTGCGCTGTCACGCTCATCTTGTTTGATATGAACCTGCAGTTCGGAAGTGTGCACGCCATAACAGTAGCTTTTACCGCCATCGTTATGATAGAAATGGTCCGGGCTCATCTGGTGCGCATGAAATACAAAATCAGCATTCTTTCGAACAAAATGCTTTTGCTGGCAATAGCATCATCCATCGCCATGCATCTGCTTATAGTTTACGTGCCATTTATACAGCCGATTTTCGGCACCACAGCAATTGGCCTAGCTGAATGGATCGAAATAATAGTAGTATGCCTATTCCTGACCATTACCATGGTGGTTTTCGACAAGCTTGAAAAAGGCAGAAACATGTAATCGCTAGCTACGCTAAATTTAATAACCACCAAACCTAAAAATCAAGAAGTGCTCTGTATGCTTGCTCTCATATTCGCGATTATGATATCTTTTTTTGCAGTGCTGTTTTTGACGCCTTCTGTTAAAAAATTCCTCGAACGGGCCGATGTTGCAGGCGTCGACCAGCAGAAAAAGAAGAAGCCGAAAATGGCAACGTCTGCAGGCATATTGATTATGGCCAGCATAATGGTCGGTGGTTTTTTCTTCATAGGCGCCAACACCTTTCTGGTTCACGAATATCTCAACCTCACTTATCTGCTGGCGGCTTACTGTTCCATATTCATGGTCGCTTTCATAGGCTTTCTCGATGACCTGAACGTTTCCAAAAAACCCAAAAGGAACAAGGGCGTCGAGGACATAAGAATAGGCCTTAAGCAGTGGCAAAAGCCGCTGCTCACGCTCCCGGCTGCCATACCTCTAATGGCCGTGATGGCAGGAACGGCCGTGATGGATGTTCCATTCATAGGCCATTTTGATTTCGGTATCGTTTACCCATTGCTGTTAATCCCTCTGGCGGTAGTTGTTGTCAGCAACACCACAAACATGCTTGCCGGCATGAACGGGCTCGAGACAGGACTTGGTATAGTGTCCATGTTTTCGCTCGGCCTTTACACCTTAATGATGGGTCGCACAGAAGCCAGCGTAATAGCGTTTACTCTGTGCTTTTCGCTGCTGGCTTTCCTTAAATGGAACTGGTTTCCGGCGAAATTCCTGCCAGGTGATTCCCTTACATATCTCACGGGGGCGTCGTTCGCGGCAATTGTTATAATAGGCAACATTGAAAAATTCGGCATAGTAGTTTTCACGCCGTGGATAATAGAGTTCTTCCTCAAGTTGCGTTCGGGATTCAGGGCGCGAAGTCTTGGCAACCTTCAGAAAGACGGGACGCTTTCAGCACCTTACAAAAAGACATATTCCCTCACACATGCCGTTATGAAGATAAGGCCGATGAAAGAGTGGCAGATTTCTGCGGTTCTTATATCTTTCGAAGCCGTGATATGCACACTCGCTTTTGTACTGATGTAAATCCTGAAAATTAACAGTCAGGCTATTGCCTGTCGCCGGCATTTATGTACTGGCCGGTTATATTCGCCGGGAAATTCTCGTATTTAATCTTGTATATTTTCATGCCCTTATTGTCATAAACCTTTTCAAAATACTTCTCCATCCCGGCGCCGTCGAAAAGGTAAAGCCTTACGAAGACGCAGTCTTGGACAGCCTCAGGGACATATATGACAGCATTGCCGGCGAAATAAACCATGCCGGGTATTGAGTTCGGCCTGTCGCTGGTGATAATCTGGTTCCCTATGCCTATGCTTTTGACGTATGCCTGCCCCTGGGGCATCTTGACTATCGCCGTTATATTCTGTAGCGCGGTTTCATTGCCGCTTTGTATTACCGAATAAGCGACAAGTATCGACTGTTCCGGTCCTCCGTATTCCAGAAGGACCTTTCCACCTTCTTGATAGTTGTTAATCAGGTTGAAGACCGGCAGCACGTCGACCTTCTCGCCCCAGTTGGCTATCTTGGAAAGCGCGCCAAACTTGGGTATGAGATCCGAGGACACCATCACATAGTCCACGCTGTAATTTTTAAGGAAGTTGAGACTGCTGTAAGGCGAAGCGTCGTCCGAGAGCGGCTGCGTGTAAAATTTGGCTATGTCCTGTGTTGGCGTCTGGCTGTGATAGCCGCCATCCACCAAAGTTGTTCTTTTTGCGACATATTCGAACCACCACCCGAAGTCCCACCACTCAAGGATTATGGCATCCTGCGGGGTATTTTCATTTATCCAGTCAAACGCCTCATGCCAGTCATCTGTAAGCGAACTGGTTATGTTGTTGCCCATCACCCACGCCGCCGCGAAATGGGTCACAATAATCGTGCCTATGAAAATCCCGCCTGCTATTTTCAGAACGGTCTGCCTGTTACCCTTCAAATATTTTTTAAGGAAATCAAAAAGATAAGAGCCGCCGTGTATTAGGAAATATCCGGCAGCTATTGCCACCGGGAAGGCAAACACGAATTCCAGCCTCGCCGCGCCTATCGCGAACAATATGGATAATGCGAACATCACAACAACGAATATATTTTCTATGCCTTTTTTCTTGAACACGAATTCATAACACATCAGGAACAGGCCCAGAACCGCGAAATATATAGCCGAAAGGTAGATGAAGAAACTGGGTAACCCGAAGACGTTCACTGCATATTCGTTGCCGTTAGTCAGCGTCGTGTTCCTGAAGAAATCATCTACATGCTGCGACTCAGCGACTGTCGATGGTATCACACCCAGTGTAAGCGGGTTTGTTATTCTCGCTATGTTAAGCCCAATCCATTCCCCGATACCGACATTGACATAGGATGTCACCCCGACGGCGAAGACACACGCCACGAAAATTACAGGCGCGACCAGAGGAAGGTATTTTTCCTCAACTATTTTGAATTTTTCAATCCCATATCTGGCCACCATGAAAAACCATGCCGAAATGACCGAAACAGTGCCTATGTTCATCAGGTCAGGCGATGTCGGAAAAAATCTGGAAAACAAAAAATACGAAACAACCGTTGCAGTATAACCGCAGACGAGCGTTTTATCCGTTTTGTTTAAAAGCACCGCGAATGCAACAAAAAAGCCAATAAACATCATAGTCGTGGATACTAGGCCGGAAGCGCCCGCAGTAAAGGCCATCATGATACCCGCCACAATTCCGTATGCCGCTGTTTTTATGGATTTGAGCATTTCTTCACCAAGCTTAATCTTGTCTATAACAGAAAACGGATGTGTGACTATATGCTTCCATGGGGCGTCCTTATCGATGTTCACCGCCTTGAAAGCTTTTATGAAGAAGAAAATGCTGAGCAAGATGAATACGCCAACTACAGGCTCCTTTTCCATAAAACCGGCGGAAACCCTGTACAATATGCCTGGCGAAAAGCCAAGGAACGCTGCCGAAAGAAGGCCGATTTTTCTGCTGTTGAAAAGGTCCTTCCCTATGAAATAAATTATAAGAACATGCAAAGTTCCCAGAAAGGCCGGTACCCATACACCAACCCAGTACAGCGAAAAACCGAGCAGCGGATTGAGTATGTAGTAAAAAAGAGGGTAAGTCCATATCGTCACAATGTAGTCAAGGGTTCTGTCGGGTCCGCCCGATATAGTATTCCATGCGGCCATGCTGTCGTGCGTCGGCAGCGTGCCGTTCTCTAATATATATTCCCCCATCCTCAGGAAAAAGTGCGAGTCTATCTCAAGCATTTGCGGATAAACGAATTTCGTCCCGGGAATGTAGCGTATGTACCACGAAGAGACGAGTATAAGCAGTAGCAGGAAAACCCAGTAATGCTTTTTCAGAAAAGTCAAAACATTTTCCATACATGGTAAATGGTGCAGGATTATTTAAAATTAACCTTTGCCGGTGATAAACGTTCATTGCCGAACATATTTTAAAAGATTTAAAAACCCCCGTGACCCCTTTATTTAATACAGGTTTTTGTATGAAAATTGGCATCGTAGGATACGGAGCTTACGTTCCCCAGTGGAGGATAAAATCAGCGAACATCGCGAAGATATGGGGATCCGATCCGGAAAGGCTAAAAGGTCTTCTTGAGGAGAAAAGTGTTCCGGGCCAGGACGAAGATGCAGCGACCATGGCCGTAGAAGCGAGCCTTCGCGCGCTCGCAGTAGCGGGCATAAACCCCATTGAAATAGGAGCGGTTTACGTGGGAAGCGAGAGTCACCCTTATGTTATCAAGCCTACAGCTTCCATAGTGGCGGAAGCGATAGGCGCGACGCCTGAAATGACTGGTGCCGACTTGGAATTCGCTTGCAAGGCAGGCACCGCCGGCATACAGATATGCATGGCCATGGTCGAGTCGGGCAAAATAAAATACGGCCTCGCCATAGGCTCCGATACAGCTCAGGGAAGGCCGGGCGACGAGCTTGAGTACACGGCCGCGGCCGGGGCGGGTGCCTACATACTGGGCAAGAGCAATATCATCGTAGAGATAGAGGATACATATTCATTCACGACTGACACCCCGGATTTCTGGAGACGCGAAGGCGAGGACTTCCCGCGCCATGCTGGGCGTTTCACGGGCGAACCTGCATATTTCAGGCATGTGCTATCCTCAACAAACGGCCTTCTCAAAAAGACAGGCAAAACCGTAAATGATTTTGATTACTTTATTTTTCACCAGCCCAACACGAAATTCCCGCTGACCGCTGCCAAGATTCTTGGCATACCGGCCGAAAAAATTACCAGAGGCCTTCTAGTCCCGCAGATAGGCAATACGTACTCCGCGGCGACGCTTCTTGGCCTTGCACGCGTTCTTGACACCGCCAATCCCGGAGACAGGATACTACTCACGTCATTCGGCTCCGGCGCGGGTTCTGATTCATTCTCAATGGTCGTCACTAAAAACATACTCAGGATGAGGAAAAAGGAAAACTCGCTGGACGACATGATAAAAGTTAAACGATACCTTGATTATTCGGAATATATCAAATTCAGGAGAAAGATAAAGGGTGTAAATGCATGAATCTTAACAATGCGAGACCGATAAGAAACGTGGCCGTCATAGGCACGGGACTAACGAAATTCGGCGAGCACTGGAATATGGGACTCAAAGAACTCGCAGTCGAGGCTGGCATACGTGCCGTCGAAGACGCGGGGATAACAGGCGAGGAGCTACAGCTGGTAGTAGGCGGCAACATGTCCGGAGGTCTTTTCGCTGGTCAGGAGCACGGTGCAGGCTTGCTGGCAGATTATCTCGGCCTCAATCCCGTACCCGCGATAAGAACAGAAGGCGCTTGCTGTTCGGGTGGCCTTGCCGTAAGAGTCGGCTACCTTGCAGTGGCTTCCGGGATGTATGATTTCGTCGCTGTAGGTGGCGTGGAAAAAATGACAGATGTCTATGGCCCTCAAGCGACGACTGCGCTGTCGGGAGCAATGGACTATGAGACTGAAGCGTATTTTGGTGTCACATTTCCCGGCATATATGCCCTGATAGCAAAAAGGCACATGCACGATTTCGGTACGACGAGAAGGCAGCTTTCGCTTGTCGCGGTCAAGAACCACGCCAATGCTTTGCATAATCCTTTCGCTCAGTACAGAAACAGGATAACCGCTGAAGAAGTCGAGAGATCCGCGCTTGTTGCTGACCCTCTAAGGCTGCTTGACTGTTCGCCGCTGACGGACGGCGCCGCGACTATTATTTTGGCCCCGTCTGACGTTGCCAAAAAATATACGGACTCGCCAATTTACATAAAGGCATCCGCTCAGGCTTCTGATACACTCAGTCTCTTTTCGAGGCGCAACATAACCACACTCGAGGCGACGGTTCATGCTGCAAGAGAAGCATACAGGCAGGCGAAAATAACTCCCAAGAAAGTTAGTTTCGCCGAGGTGCACGACTGCTTTACAATTGCCGAGATATGCGCTTATGAGGACCTTGGCTTCATAAAAAAAGGAGAGGGAGGAAAATTCGTGGAAAGCGGTCAGGCCGAATTGGGCGGCAAGCTCCCGGTAAACACGTCTGGTGGGTTGAAAGCGAAAGGCCATCCCGTGGGAGCGACAGGCGTCGCGCAGATAGTGGAGCTTGTTATGCAGCTGAGAGGCGAGGCCGGCAAAAGGCAGGTAAAAAATGCAAGCATGGGGCTTGCCCATAATGTCGGTGGTTCCGGAGCGACGGCCACGGTTCACATACTTTCGAACAAAAGATAAATTATCATGGTTGGTTAATATGACAAAAGAATTCGCGGTTCCTTTCCATTGGAGACGATTCAGGGAACGCTATCAGTTAATCGGCTCCAGATGTGACCATTGCAAAAAATCATTTTATCCCATAAGGGTCATATGTCCCTACTGCAGAAGGGCAGGTCACATGAAGGATGTAAAATTTTCCGGCAACGGCAAGGTATTTTCATATACCATAATCCGTGCGCCACCCGAAGGCTTCAAGGAATATGCCCCTTACATAATAGCCATAGTCGATCTTGAGGAAGGGACTAAAATCCTTTCGCAGGTTGTCGATTGCGACCTGAATGATATTAAAATAGGGATGCGTGTCAAGTCATGCTTCAGAAAAATAAGAAGCGAAAACGACACGGGCCTCGTTCTTTATGGCTTCAAATTCAAGCCTGCCTGAACGCTGAATTATGCAAACATTTAAGCCTTGCAAATATGGATTAATATGGTAAATATACGCCCTTTCAGAGGCTACCGTTATAATGAAAAAAAAGTCGACGTGAGCAAAGCCATTTTTCCCCCGTATGAACTAGCAAACAAAAATTTCAGGGAAATTTTTCTGAAGATGTCCGAATACAATATTATAAAAGTCGTGTGGGGCAATGATAAATTAAAATCAAACGGTGACAGATACAAGTTTTCAGGCGAACTCTTCAGGTCATGGATAAAAAACGGCTATCTGAAAAAGGAGCAAAATCCATCCTTTTACGCTTATCTGCAGGAATTCGAAATAAACGGGAAGAAAATGGGGAGGCTTGGCCTGGTCGCGCTCGTTGAACTCGAGGAGATGGGAAAAAACATTTTCCCGCATGAGTGCACGCTGCAGGAAACAATGAAAAACAGGAAACTGCTGACAGAAAACACGAAGGCGAATCTCGGCCTTGTATTTTCTCTTTATTCTGACCCGCAGAAAAGACTGCAAGAAATGCTTCTTAGAGCAACCAAGAAGCCTCCAGTAGCTGATTTTTTCACGGAGTACGAAGGCGTGCGCCACAAGATATGGGTCATAGAAGACAAGGGAACAATAGAAAAGATAAAACTGGAAATGAAAAACAAGAAACTGCTTGTCGCTGATGGCCATCACAGATATAACAACTCGCTCGAATACAGCAAAAATCATCCGGAACTGGAAGGCGCAAAATACAGGCTGATGATGCTTATTGACATAAACGACAAAGGCCTTGCCATGCTACCCACGCACAGAGTCGTTAAGGGACTTAAAAATTTCAAAAAGGAGCAGTTCATAGAATCCCTGAAAAAATACTTTGAGGTGAGCGTCACAGAATTCGATGACTGCTGCGGCGAAAATGAACTGAGAAAAATTTTAAGAAAGATAGATGAGATGGAGGGGGAGCACAAGTTTGGAATGTATATGGGTGACAAAAAATTATTCATACTCAGACTGAAAGACGAAAAAGTCATGAACATTTTTTCAGGGAAGCATTCCGAAAGATGGAAAAAATTTGACACAAACATTCTTCACTCTATCGTTTTCGGCGAAATTCTGAAATTTGACACATCAGACGCGTCCGAACAGTACCATGTTGAATACATAAAAGATATTTCCAAAAACATACTTGATTGCATAAAGACAGTCAGGAACGGCGAATCCCAGATCGCCTTTTTCGTCAACAACGTAAAAACAGAGGACGTGAAGGAAATATCAGAAAACGGTGAGATAGTTCCGCCGAAGTCAACGTGTTTTTATCCGAAAGTTTACACGGGTGCGATAATGTACAAATTTGATGATAACTAGTGAAGGCATTTTAATGCCCAATAGAAAATATTTATGCTGATGAGGTGAGATTATGAAAAGCTGGGAAAAGCACATCAAGCTGTTCATACCTGGTCCGGTTGAGGTATATCCTGACATTCTAAAGGAAATGTCTAGGCCAGTTATAGGCCACAGGTCATCAGCTTATCAGGATCTCCATGCAGACACGGTCGCCAAGCTGAAAAAAATACTCTTTACACAGAACGACGCATTCCTTTCAACATCTTCGGCAACCGGTGTTTGGGAAGCATGCGCCAGGAACTGTATAGGAGAAAAGGCCCTCGCATGCGTCAATGGCGCGTTCTCTGAAAGCTGGTACAAGGTGGCTTTGGCGAACGGAAAGGAAGCCGATAAAATAGAGGTGCCTCTGGGCAAAGCCATAAAGCCTGAGATGATAGACGAGAAACTGGCGACTGGCGAGTATGACTCGCTCCTTTTCGTTCACAATGAAACTAGCACCGGCGTGGCGAACCCGCTTTACAAAGTAGCCGAAGTTATGAAAAAATATCCGGATGTCATTTTCATGGTGGATGCCGTGAGCTCCATGGCGGGCATGAAAATAGAAGTTGACAAGCTTGGCATAGACGTATGTCTCGCAAGCGTGCAGAAGGCTTTCGCCATCCCGCCAGGACTTGCCGTTTTCACGGTGAGCAAGAAGGCTTATGAACGCGCCGAAAAAATAAAAAATCGCGGTTACTACTTTGACTTTTTTGTCTTCAAGAAATACGCCGAGAAAAACCAGACACCCTCAACACCAGCGATACCCCAGATTTATGGCCTTAACACCCAGCTCGATAAGATGCTTAAAGAAGGCATGGAAAATCGTTTCGAGCGCCATAAGCAAATGGCCGAGTTCACAAGAAAGTGGGCGCTTGGAAGGGGATTCCAACTATTCCCGGAAAAAGGATACGAATCGAATACGCTCACATCCGTGAGCAATAACAAAGGCATATTCATAGCAGACCTCATAAAGAAACTGGAAAATAAAGGTATGACCATAAGCAACGGCTACAAGGAAATGCAGGAGAAAAATTTCCGCATCGCTCACATGGGCGACATGAAAATTGAGGATATAAAAGGGCTGCTCGAAGCCATAGATGAGATTCTCGGAGGATGATAAGATGAAAATTCTGATTTCAGATTCATTCTCGAAAGACCTTCCGAAAAGGCTTTCAGAGTTCGGTGTGGTCACGGAAAATAAAAAAGACGTCCCATATGCGGACGTGATACTTGTAAGGAGCGCGACAAAGGTGGACAAAGCTTACATTGACGCCGCTAAAAAAATGAAGTTTGTTATACGCGGCGGCGTCGGGCTCGATAACATAGACGTTGACTACTGCGGCAAGAAAGGCATATTGGTTAAGAACACGCCTGAAGCGTCGACCACCGCAGTTGCAGAGCTCGTGTTCGCGCTCATGCTTGGCATAACCAGAAATGTCGTCAAAGCCCACAACACAACAAAAAATGGTCAGTGGGTCAAAGACCTCAAGGGCAGCGAGCTTTACGGCAAAACGCTTGGTATTGTCGGTCTCGGCAGGATAGGGACCGAGGTGGCGAAGCGTGCGAAGGCTTTCGGCATGAACGTGATTGCATGCGAAAAACACAGCAGACCATCCGAATATGCTCAAATCGTTTCCATGGATGATGTTCTCCGGAAATCAGACTTCATATCGCTTCACGTGCCGCTCACAGACGAGACCGAGGAAATGATAAACAAGAGCACTCTTAAAAAAATGAATGATGGCGTCATAATCATAAATACCGCGAGAGGTAAGCTGATAAATGAAAGCGATCTCGCAGAAGCGCTTAAAACCGGCAAGGTGAGATATGCCGGTCTTGATGTTTACCAGCAGGAGCCGCCCGCGGGATCGCCGCTGCTTTTGCTGGAAAACGTTTTGCTTATGCCTCATCTCGGGGCGCAGACATACGAGAACATGCAGAGAATAGGGGACATGGTTTGCGAAATGATAAGGGATTTCAGGCACGCGAACCCTAAACTATGAAATCCATGTCCATCCAAGAATAGTTCATAATTTTTCCCGTTCTTAATGCGGCATCCAACTGAAAGTCGTTCGAATGCTCAAGGAATTTCCTGAAAATAAGGCCCATTTTTATCTGCCTACCTATTTTTTTCTGCCATGCAGTTTCGTATTGCTTCAGGACGAACTCGCTGAAATCGTTGCACTTAAAGGCCTTTTCTATCGTTTTCGCGGCAATCTCAGCGCATGTTAGCCCGTAAATTACTCCGCCTCCGGACCATGGTTTTACCTGGCCGGCGGAACTGCCTGCCATTAGAATTCGCTCGGAGTAACTTTTTTTTACAGGACCTATGGGTATGAGGCCCGCGAATTTTTCGTATTTTTTTATACCGAAAAATTTTTCAATATCCGTGAACTTGACCGTGCTTCCCCATGCACCGTATTCGGTTGTTTTGCCGCGTGGAATTTTCCAGAAGAAACCGTCATGAAGGAGGGATTTATTGAAACACAGGTCGACATTTTTTGCGTGGTTTTCCCCTTTCACGATCGCAATAAGACCCTTGACTACTTTTCTTTTTTTGCTGAGCATTGAATTTGGCCCGTCACAGATGATTGCCATCTCACCTTTCACATCACCTTTGTTAGTGATTATTTCAACATGATCATCTCTGACGTTTATTTTTCCGGCCCTGCACCCGAACTTTATTTCGCACCCGGACTGTTCGGCTATTTTTTTATCGAAAAGTGAGCGGTCTATGACATATGCAGCCTTCGTTTTTCTTAGCGTGAGATCGCTTTTTCTCGAATGCAGTACGGCGTAATCTATAACGTTTTCCACGACGCCCCATTTTTCTATATCGGGAAAAAATTTAGTCACGTTTCTCGAAATCAGGCCTGAGCATCTGAGCGGCTCGCCTATGGATGCGTCTTCCTCGAGGACAGCGACTTTGTAACCCATTCTTTTGCATAGACCGGCTGTATGCAGGCCAACCGGCCCGCCGCCGACAACGATTACGTCGAGCATAAACACCTCAACTAATGATATTGTTTATATAAACATTCTTCAAATAGTTATGATATTATGAAGTTCGATCACAAATATCTGCTCATAATACCGGTTGTAATATTTCTGGTATCCGTTGCTATACTGGTCAATCAGTACGCCCAGACCGGCGAGCTTTTCAAACGCTCTATAGAGTTGAAAGGCGGCATGGTCATCACCATAAACACACAGGAAAGGCTGGACACGGCTGCGATAGAGGCGGCCTTGAAAAATAAATTCCAGCCTATAAATGTGAGGGAGATTCGCAGTTTCCGCGGCTATGGTACTGTGATAGAAACATCCTCCGACTTAAAATCGGATGACATAATAGCGGAGATTAAGGCGCTGGGCTTCGACACCAGCGATAATTCAGTCGACTCCATTGGCCCCTCGCTTGGTGCATCGTTCTGGTCACAGACACAGATAGCCATAATAGCCGCTTTCGTGCTCATGGGCATAGTGGTTTTCATACTGTTCAGGACGTTCGTGCCTTCCACGGCGGTCATCATTTCCGCAGTCTGCGACATATTCATGACTCTTGCTTTCATGCAGCTTTTCGGTATCGAGCTTTCGCTCGCAGGCCTTGCTGCTATACTCATGCTCATAGGTTATTCCGTCGACACAGACATAATGCTGACTTCGCGCCTACTCAAGGAGTCAGAAGACAAAACGCTGAATGATAAGCTCAGGCATGCCGTCAAGACGGGCCTTACCATGACGTTTACATCCATAGGAGCGCTAATACCGCTTCTGTTGCTCAATATCTCGCCGGTCATAACACAGATAGCAACAGTCCTTCTCATAGGCCTGGCGTTCGACATCATGAACACATGGCTTACAAACTACGCGATACTGAAGTGGTATTGCGAAAAAAGGGGAATGGCATAATGCTCAAGTATTGGAGAATACTGCTATTGGTGATAATGGTTTCGGCAAGCCTTCTTGCCATAGGCCTTAAGCCGCAGTACACCGGTGTGCAAGTCGCGTATGTTTATTCGGATTCACCCGCAAAAGGCACTGTCCAACAGGGCATGATAATCTCAGAGGTTAACGGCAAACTCGTACAAAACTCGGAGGAATGGGACGCGCTTGTGAAAAATTATACAGGCGACATAAAACTGAAAGTGAATAAAAACGAATACAAGTTCCACGTAAACAACAGCGAGCTAGGCGTTGGCATAGAGGTAAACGATATTGACAGGTTCAACCTGGATTTCGGCCTCGACATAAAGGGCGGTACCAGAATAATTCTCAGGCCCAAGGAAAACGCATCTGCTCAGATGCTTGACCAGGTGATAGGGACGCTGCAGACCAGGGCGAACATATACGGCCTCCGTGAAATACGCTTCCTCCCGATCAGGGGCATAGGCGGGGATTATTACGTTCAGATAGAGGCGTCCGGAGTCGGAAGGGAAATAGTGGACACACTTCTTTCGAAGCAGGGCAATTTCGAGGCTAAAATAACAAAACCCGTTTACATGTCCGGAGGCAAAGGCACGCTCGACCTGGGTGACAACAAATATACCATAGAATACGCCGGAAATGAAACGATAACAGTTGCAAACCAGACACTGAAATTAAACGGCACATTCGTGCTCGACGACGTGACGTTCGAGTTCGTAAACATCACTAGCAGCGGAGATATCATACTTTTCGGTTCGGCTTACAGGGGAGATGACATAGAGCTCGTTTACACCGATGCGCAGCATTCCGGCATTATGCCAGGCAAGAACTACTTCGAATTTTATTTCGGAATACTTGTATCCGAAAAAGGCGCCTCAAGGTTCGCCAAGATAACCTCAGGCATACCGTCGCAGCTCGACCTGAATTCGGGCGACTATTACCTTAAGGATTGCCGCATACTCCTTTTCCTTGACAATCAGCTGGTTTCCGATCTCAGGATTTCATCTAATCTTGGCGGAAAAGCCTACACAACGCCTCAGATAACCGGTTCTCGGGAAACCAGAGAGACTGCGCTCGAGGAAAAGCTCAAACTTCAGACAATTCTCAGGTCCGGCGCGCTGCCGGTCAGCCTAGAGACCGTTTCAGTCGGCGTCGTGTCCCCGACGCTTGGCGGCGGCTTCATGAATTCCATAGCCCTTGCGATGGGCCTTGCCGCCTTGGTGGTCATGGGAGTGATATTTGCAAGGTACAGGAAACTGAGCGTTTCGCTGCCGATAGCGGCCGTCGGCTTTTCCGAAGTCGTCATCATACTCGGCATAGCGGCTAACAGCGATGCATTCATATGGGGGCCAGTCTTGATACTGAACATCATACTCATTGCACTGGCGTGGTGGAAGAAATATGAGATTGACCCGACAGCATGGATAGGCGCCGTCCTCATACCCATGTTCGGTTTGCTGCTCACGTGGACAATCGATTTGCCGGTCATAAGCGGCATAATAGCGACGCTTGGCGTCGGGGTCGACAGTATGATAGTCATTGCCGACGAGACGCTTTCAAGAAAGGCCGGTGAGGAGAGGAAGATGGTCTATACCATCAGGGACAAAATCAAGCGTGCTTTCTTCATAATTTTTGGTTCGGCATCTACAATCATAGCGGCAATGGTACCGCTCATGGCGATAGGCATAGGCTTCGTCCGCGGCTTTGCCATAACAACTATTATAGGCGTTCTTGTCGGGGTGCTTGTGACAAGGCCGGCTTACGCGGAAATTGTCGAGGTAGGAACTAATAGGGAAAAACCGCACAAGGAAAAACACAAAGATGGGCCAAAAGAAAATACGGATAAATAAATTAACCCTTCACCATTCTTGAGACGTTACCTTCGATTTCTATGTAACCGTCCTTTATCACTGCCCTTCCGAGAAAGTCATTTATTGAAATAGAGCCGCTTTCCGTGGTCTCATTCCAGTTGCCAGAGACCAGCGAAAGCTTCATGTCTTTGAGTTCAAGCGAGCTTATCTTCATACCCTCAATGTTTACGGCCCCGATCGCTTCCTTTATTACAAGGCTGCTGCCGGCTTCCTTGAAATAAAGAATCTTGTTTTTCATGTCCACCGAAGCCGCACCTTTGAAATTGCCTATTTCGCTGGTGGCGGTCGTTATGTTTATCAGGTCAGTTGTGCTGAATTCGAATGTTTCGGGGTAGAAAGACAGTTTTATGACCTCGCTTCTCTTTACTGGTGCAGTAAAAAGGTTGCCCAGCGGCGAAGAGTCAAACCATTTTTTTATCATGTCAAAAAAATCAGACAGCAACCCCTCAGCCCTGACGGACTGGGCCGTGGCAATTATGGTAATGGAAAATATAAGAGACGCCATGACGATTGCAAGCACTCTTTTCATACGTTCACTATATTAATTATTCAGAGAGAATATTTAAATTGTAAACGTCACTGAGGCAAAAAGCTTCAACTTATAAATATTAAGCTTGCAAATGATATGGTATGGACATTCTCTCCCAGATCATAGGAGCAGGCGACAACTGGATTTCGCTGCTTTTCTCGTTCGTGCTATTCGGAGTTTTCTTCTTTTTTTACCCCAAGATGATGCTCCAGCAGATATTAATGAAGCTCGAAAGGATAGCAGAAGAGCTGGAGACTATGGCAGGTGAGTCGAAGAAATTCATGGTTGGCCAGATATCCAAAGCGCCGGACAAAAAACTTAAGGACTCTGTAGCGAATTTTTTCGAGTTTTTCATTATATCGCCGGTTTCGCTAGACCCGTATGGCGTCGTTAAGAAACTGGACATGGTCATACAGAACGAGAAAGCACGCTTCACATATTTCGTCAACCAGGTCGCGCCCGGCATGGATGAGGAGAAGAAAGCTAACACGGAAATGGGCCTCGCCGGCGGCATAGAACTTCACATGATAGCGAAAATAGTCAGGCATTATGTCGAGTTCATAAAGCAGACGAAGTCATATCAAATGGCGCTTATCATCGACATGCAAATGCCGCTCGTGGAGCGCATAGCTAAGTCGGTTTCTGAGGGTACCAGAGCATTGGCAAGAGGCGAGCCCGTAGGGGACGGCCTCGGCCCTCTCGTGACAGCGGGATTAATGGATGCGAGGGCGAAGGAAATAGAGGAAGACATAGTAATGTCCGAAGTCGCGATAGAGGGAAGAAAATGTTTCGTGATGAAGGCTAAAGGTCCTGGCGGAAGGCTGGGAAGACCCGGCAAAGCTGTCGAGAAAATCGTAGGTAGCAACAAAATCGCAAGGATAATAACCATCGATGCCGCCGCGAAACTTGAAGGCGAGAAAACAGGTTCCATAGCAGAAGGCGTGGGTGTAGCCATGGGCGGCCCGGGCGTTGACAGGTCGTATATCGAGGATGTTGCGGTCAAGCACAACATACCGCTTGATTCTGTAATTGTAAAAATGAGATCAGAGGAAGCAATAGTGCCGATGAAAAAGGAAATAAAAGATGCAGTTCCCGCGGTCATCGAAAGGATAAAGGAATCAATAAGAAGAACAAAAAAGGGTGACAAAATAATCATCGTCGGCGTCGGCAATACATCCGGCGTGGGCAACGACAAAAAAGCCGCTGCTGCTGTCAAAAAATGGGTAGACGACTACGACAGGAAAATTAAGAAAGAGAAGAAGGGCAAGAAAGCTTTCTAGTTCCGTGCTTGATTCTATTCATCAGCCGCAATCATCTCTTCAGCATCTTCCGGGTTAAAAATTATTTTGTTGAACTGCTCGTAATCATCGCGTATGCGCGGGCATGACGTATTGACGAGCACGTCTATTTTCAGGCCGAGCAGCTTTTCAGCCGTGAAGTAGTCGCCAGCGAGAATGTAAACATCCCTGCCTGTTTTTTTCAGTTTTTCCTTCAGGTCAAAAGCATTTCTGATTTTATTCTGCCCAGGTTTTGTGGAAACCAGGATACCGAAGCTTTTCATGCCCCTCGCCTTTTCTATCCTGAGCTTCCTTCTTATTTCCATCTTGTTTTTCTCTTCTAGAAGGTTTTCAAGCGTGCGGTTTTCTATGTCAAGGAAAAGAACAGGTTTGTCGGTTTTTTCCTGCAGCCCCAGTGGATGGAATCTGCCGGAGCCTATGAACAAGAAACATTCAGTCACATTCTCGTGTTTTTTCGGTCCGGATGCATCGCAGCCCAGTATCTTGCCGCCGTTGTAAACCTCAAAACCATTCTCCTCCATGAATTTTACGGCCTTTTCCAGCGCGTTCAAAAATTGTACTGTGCTGACTACGCATATTTTCCTGAATTTTATCTGCTTCAGGAAAATGCGTACGACGGGAATGAAATCGTACTCTATCGGGTATTCGTAGTAAACTACCGGCACTTCAGCCTTTACGTCCATGCTGGCGTGACCCAGATGAAGGAGCGTGTCGCAACCAAGCGCCTTCGCTTCCCTGTCGCGCAGGTCGCAAGCGCCAAAACACGGCTCTATCGATATCAGCGTTTCAAAGCCGTTCTTTTCTAGGAAATTGGCCAGTCTTTGAACTCCTGTTTTGAGACCCTCAGGCACTTGGATGAGAACTCGTCTCGCCTTTTTTCGCTTCAATAATTTAAGCGTTTCTCCCAGCATCCTCTCCTCGAACATAATGTTAATTTCAGTGACGTATTTAAAACATTGAACGATTGACGTAAACCCTGCTGAAGGTTTAAAAGCAGCACGATTTAAGTTACAATATGGTGATTATGATGAAAGACGAATTCCATGAATTTTACAAGAAGTCCGTCGAAGAGCGGCTCAGAATACTGAAGCATGCGGCAGGCCTTACTGACGATGAAATCAACATGCTCAAATCCGGCGCCATCGGCATCGACGTCGCGGACAGGATGATAGAGAACGTTGTGGGGACTTGCGAGCTTCCGATCGGTCTCGGCCTCAATTTCATGATAAACGGCAAGGAATACATGGTGCCTATGTGCACGGAAGAGCCATCTGTCGTGGCGGCCGCTTCTTATGCGGCCAAACTTGCGAAGGCAGCGGGCGGTTTCAAAACATCCAGTGACGAGCCCATCATGATAGGCCAGATACAGATACTTGGCTTCAAGAACTTCGAATCTGCCAGGGAAGCTATAATTAAAAACAAGGCAAGAATAATCTCCAAGGCAAATGAGAGAGACTCGGTGCTCGTGAGCTTTGGCGGAGGCGCGAAGGACGTTGAAGTGCGGGAAATCGACTCGGAGATAGGCAAGATGCTCGTTGTGCATCTTTTCGTCGACGTGCGCGATGCGATGGGCGCGAATGCGGTCAATACCATGTGCGAGGTTGTTTCACCTCTCTTGGAGGAGCTTACCGGCGGTCATGCCAGGCTGAAAATAATTTCCAATCTCGCCGACAGACGTCTAGCCCGTTCCAAGGCTGTATGGAAAAAGGATGAGCTGGAGAAGTCTACGAAGGGCCTCATGAAAGGCAAGGAAGTTGTGAACGCTATTATAGAGGCTTACCAGCTGGCGGCTAATGACCCATACAGATGCGCGACACACAACAAAGGCATAATGAACGGAATAGACGCGGTGGTCATAGCGACGGGCAACGATTTCCGCGCTGTCGAGGCAGGCGCGCATTCCTACGCCTGCATATCCGGCAAATACAAGCCGCTTACAAGATACTACAAAAACAAGGACGGCGATCTCGTCGGCGAAATAGAGCTCCCCGTCGCGATAGGTACGGTCGGCGGCGCAACGAGAACGAAGCCTGAAGCGAAAATAGCCCTGAAGATTCTCGGCGTCAAAAGCGCCAGGGAACTCGCGGAAGTTATCGCTTCCGTCGGACTCGCCCAAAACTTCGCTGCGCTGCGCGCGCTCGCGACCGAGGGCATCCAGAGAGGCCACATGCGCCTTCATGCCAAAAACATCGCAGTCACGGCGGAAGCTAGGGGCAAAAACATAGACACAGTTGCCGCTAAGATGATTGAAGAAAAGAACATCAGCGTCTCAAGGGCGAAGGAAATCTTGGATAAAATGCATTAATAATTTTATATGGGACCCCATCCATCATGTCCCCATGCACCCCATTTAGTCCTTGTTCTAGGTGCTGTATCGTTGTAAGTAGGAGGAGCAGTATAGTCGAGTGGTTTATGATGTATTTTATAATTGTCACGACCAGATGCATCACCCCTGGGCACAAATTTTTTATTATCCATTCATTTCACCTTGAACTAAAATAAGGCTTAAATGCAATAAGTACATAATGTTATTATAATAACAAAATTGAGAGGTTTTTGTTATGGTAACCATAAGCCACGTCGTGCAGAAAATAATCAACGAGCGTCCATTCCTCCATGAGGCGCTCTCTCGGGGAATCGTATCCTATGCCTCGCTCGCTAGGCAGATGCAGAAGGAAATCGAGCAGGAGCTTGGCAAGAAAATTAAGCTTTTTGCCGTGATAATGGCACTCAGAAGGCATGCCGATAAAATAATGACCGAGAACGAGAAAATAAAGTTCGACTTCCATTCCGAGGTCACGATGAAAACGAACCTGTGCGACATATGCGTGATGAAATCCCCGAAGCTAATGGCGGAACTGAAGAACCTCTACAGCATGGTTGATTTCGGGCGAGGGGATACGTTTAACGTCAGCCAGTGCAACTATGAAATATCGATGGTCACGAACGAAAAATACAAGCAGAAGCTTCTTGGCCTTCTGATGGGCGAGAAGATTATAGATGTGAAGGACAATCTCGTTTCGCTGTCACTCAGGTTTCCGGAGGAATTTTTCGAAACACCGGGCGTCATATTCCAAATAATCAGAAACATTGCATGGGAGAAAATAAACATATTCGAGGCTATATCCACACACACCGAATTCACGTTAGTCGTGGACAAAAACGATTCTGTGAGGGTTTACAGAATATTACAGAGCATGACCGAGTCAGGAAAGTGATTTTACTGCCTTTTCGACTTCCCTTAGAACAAAGTCGCCGATTCTCCTGAACTCTTTTTTATCGTTTGCTTCCCAGCGCAGAACGAGCGCAGGTTGCGTGTTCGAGGCACGGACGATGAACCACGAGTTCTTAAGGATGACCTTCACACCATCCATCGCTATCATCTTGCCCATACCAGCGAATTTATGTTTCAAACGCTCCACAACTTTGAATTTGCTCTCATCGTTGCAGTGCACTCTTGTGTCATCGGATGTCATGTATTTCGGAAGCGATGAGCCGAGCTCTGATAATTTCTTGTCTGATGCGGAAAGCAGTTCGGCCAACTTCACCGAAGCGAATATACCGTCATCGTAATTGTAACTCTCCCTGAAATAGTAATGGCCGGAGGTTTCGCCACCCAGCACGCAGTTCTCCTTCACCATCTTCTCCTGTATGTACGAATGGCCGACCTTTGAAATTACAGGAACGCCGCCATTTGAAACAATGGCATCTTCGACCATCCTTGATGACAGGATTTCATACACAACTTTCGCTCCTGAATTGGCCTTGAGCACGTTTTTTATAAGAAGGGCGAAGGCCCTGTTGTTTTCCATGACATCGCTTTTTTCATCCACAAAGCCGACGCGGTCGCCGTCTCCGTCGTAGGCTATGCCCATGTCAGATTTCGTTTCAACAACCTTTGCCTGCAAATCCCTGAGGTTCGCTCTAACCAGCGGGTCCGGATGATGGTTCGGGAAGTTACCGTCAGGCTTGCAGTGGAGTTCTATCACGTCGCAGCCGAGCCTTCTGAAAATATCACAGGCAATTTTTCCGGCCACGCCGTTGCCAGCGTCTATGACCACTCGCAGCGGTTTTTTTAACTCGGTTTTTTTAACTACAAAATCAGTATAATCCTTACCCGTGTTTTTTCTCATCACTTTTCCGCGTTTGCCGGTTTTTTTGATGCCGGCTGTGACCATTTTTTCAACTTCGGCTATGCCCGTCTCGTATGACAGGCAGAGTCCATTTTTGCCGCACATCTTTATGCCGTTGTAGTCCTTTGGATTGTGCGAGCCGGTTATCATTACCCCGCCATCGGTTTTTTCATGCGCGACCGTGAAATAGAGTACAGGGGTTGGAACGTATCCGACATCCAGAACATCCAAGCCGGCTTCGGTCAGGCCTCTGATGAGGTTTTCCCTGAGGTCAGGGCTGCTTTTCCTAACGTCAGCTCCTAAAGCGATCGTACCCCTGCCAATGAACGCCCCGAAAGCCAGACCTATTGTGTAAGTCAGTTTGCCGTTCAGTTGTGAAGGATAGACACCGCGTATGTCGTACGCCCTGAATATGGACATATACTCACCGGAATATTGATTTAATTACGGGTTGTGCTTAAAAACGCGCGAGGCGTGTTTTGCCCTCTTAAAACCATTTAAATACATTACGCACATATTAACTCTATGAAATTAGCTCTTTTGGAAAATGTTGAAGGCAAGATGGTGCTTGAAGTAAAAGGTGAAAACCACACGTTCCTCAACCTGCTCAGGGACAATGCCTGGAGCGCCGAAAGCAAGCAAGCGTCTTACATGATCGAGCATCCGTATCTTTCGGAGCCGAAACTTATAATCAGAGCGGATAACCCGAGGAAAGTTCTGGACAATTCCGCGCAGGCCATAATCGACAGCGCCAAGGAATTCGAGAAGGAATTCAGGCGAGTTTCGAAGAAGTAAGGCACATTTTGTATGCTTGGGTCAATAAAACCTGAGATTCGTATTATAGGCTGGGATGACGCTCCGTTCACGTTTGCCGACAAGGAAACGCTGGTCGTCGGGGTGGTTTGCAGGGGCGGGACCCAGATAGACGGCGTAATAACAGCAACGATAGCGATAGACGGTCTTGACATCACGCAAAAATTGGCGGACGCCATAAATTCCAGTCCTCACAAAAAGCAGCTGAGGGTCATAATGCTTGACGGCATCACTTTTGGCGGCTTCAATGTTGTTGACATAAACTCGCTCCTGGCAAAGACGAGATTGCCAGTCATTGTTGTAATAAGCGAAAATCCGAACATGAAGGCGATAAAGGCGAGCCTGTCCAAGTTGGCGGATTCGAACGCCCGCTGGAAGCTCATACAAAAGGCGGGCAAAATACACAAGACGATAATCACCAATAAGGTTCTCAAGCGTCCTAAAATATTATATTATCAGAAGGCTGGTCTTGACGAAAGCGAGTGCGAAAGGATTATAAATCTCACGGCCGTAAATTCAGTAATACCTGAACCGGTAAGGTTGGCGCATATAATATGCAGCGGCATAAAAAACGTAAAACTCAGAAAATGAGCACGTCGGCAAAAAAGAAGAAGCTAATAGACATGGATGGAACGGCAGGAACGCTCATATACATATTTTTGGGCATTTTCATGGCGTTCAGCGTAAACATAATCCTTGGTCAGGCACTCTCAACGGATATGCCGGTGGTCGCGGTCGAATCGAATAGCATGGTCCCCACGTTCTATCAGGGAGACATACTGATAATACAGGGCATGAGGAATCCCGCGGATTACGGGAACATGCTTGCAGTCGGGGATATAATAGTATTTTCCGCGGAAGGAAGGACAATCCCCATCGTGCACAGAATAAAGCAGATTAATGCAGATGGTTCATTCCAGACGCAGGGCGATGCCAACACCGGCCAGCACCCGTTCGAGAAGCAGGTGCTGCCGTTGCAAATTCACGGCAAGGTCGTCATGATAATACCGTATCTCGGCTGGGTGAAGATAGGCGTAACTGAATACGTATTGCCTTTTTTAGTCAAGAACGTAATATTGGTAGTCTTGGTCTGCGCCACCATTATGCTTTTATATTTAATGGTCAAAGAATATAGGTAAATTCAAAAGGTGAATAAATGCACTTCTGCCCTACATGCGGATTGGTATGCGTATCAAAAAAGGAAAAGAGCAAAACGATTCTGGTGTGCAGGAAATGCGGCTACAAGATTAAGGACTACAAGCCAATCGAGATAAAGGAAGAGGTCAAGAAGGATCCACTCGACGATGTGGTCATAATCGAGGAGAAGAAGGAAGCACTCCCAAAAATACGCTTGATATGCCCAAAATGCAGCAACAAGGAAGCCGTATGGTGGATGCAGCAGACGCGCTCAACTGACGAGCCGCCCACATTATTCTTCCGCTGCACGAAGTGCAGGCACTCCTGGAGAGAGTACTAAACCGAAATTATCAATTTATATATATTTTTCCTATTATTCTCTATGAAAATTTTGGTCACAGGCGGAGCTGGGTTTATTGGTTCTCACTTGGTCGATAAACTTGTCGAAGAGAATCATGAAGTCATCGTTTTAGATAATTTAGAACCTCAAGTACACCTAGGAAAAAAACCAGACTATCTCAATCCGGAAGCTAAATATATATTCAAAGATGTGCGAGATGATAAGATACTACTTTCGGTTCTCAAAGATGCAGAAGTAGTTTTCCATGAGGCCGCTGCGGTTGGTGTTGGACAGTCCATGTACGAAATAGAAAAATATGTCGGTGCCAACGTGATGGGAACTGCAAAGATCCTCAATTTTCTAGTCAACAATAAAAATTCCGTCAAAAAGCTCATAGTCGCCAGTTCAATGAGCATTTATGGAGAGGGAATGTATGAATGCGATAAATGTGGTTTAGTTTATCCTGAGATCCGCCCTGATACACAACTAAAAAAAAGAGAGTGGGAAATGAAGTGCCCAAAATGTGCCAAAAATGCAAAGCCAGTACCAACTAACGAAGAAAAACCATTAAGACCAACATCGGTTTATGCCATTTCGAAACGTGACCAAGAGGAACTTTGCCTTTCGGTTGGACGCACATACGGCATCCCAACCGTCGCGTTGCGCTATTTCAACGTTTATGGACCACGTCAATCACTTTCTAATCCATACACAGGAGTGGCTGCAATATTCTCGTCCAGAATAAAAAACAACAATTCGCCAGTAATATTCGAGGACGGATTACAATCAAGAGACTTTATTTATGTTGATGACGTTGCAAGAGCGAATATTTTTGCTATGAAGGAACGTGGCACCAACTACAAGGCACTCAATGTTGGCACAGGCAAGCCTGTAAGTATTGCTGGCATTGCAACCATTTTGGCAAAACTTTATAACAAAAAAATAGAGCCAAAAATCGCCAACAAATTCAGATCAGGCGACATACGCCACTGTTTTGCAGACACTGGTAAAATGAAGAAACTAGGTTTCGAACCAAAGACCAATTTTGATGACGGTATGAGAAAACTTGTTGCGTGGGGCATACACGCAGAAGCAATAGACAAAGTCGATAATGCCACAAAAGAATTGATTGAAAGGGGGCTTGTTGAAAAATGAAAATTCTTATAACTGGTGGTGCTGGATTTGTCGGTTCACATACTGCTGAATACTATGCAAAAAGTGGCAATGACGTCACGATTATTGACAACCTTTCCAGAGCTAAGATACTTAATAAAAACGATAAGAATGCAATGTTCAATTGGAATTATCTCAAGAAAAATTATCCAAAAATAAAACTTATCAAAGGTGATATACGTGATGCTAGAATTCTTGAGAAACTGGCGAAAGATGTCGATGTTATAATACATACAGCCGCTCAGACAGCAGTTACAACATCAATTACAGATCCACGAACAGATTTCGAGACAAATGCGCTTGGAACATTCAATGTTTTGGAAGCAGCAAGAAAAAGTAAAAACACACCTGCATTAGTATATTGTTCTACAAACAAAGTTTACGGTGACAATGTAAATAGAGTGCCAATCAAAGAGAATGAAAGCAGATATGATTTTTCTGACAATAAATTCAAAAACGGAATTTCTGAGAGTTTTTCCACCGATCTTTGTGAACACACGCCATATGGCTGCTCAAAATTCCTAGGTGACGTTTATGTTCAGGATTATGCCAAGAGGAACGAAATAAAAACAGGAATATTTAGAATGAGTTGCATTTATGGAACAAGACAATTTGGCGTTGAAGACCAAGGTTGGGTTGCATGGTTCACCATTGCAACTGTGCTCGAAAAACCCATAACTATATATGGTGATGGCAAACAAGTTAGAGATATTCTTTATATTTCTGATTTAATAGATGCTTTCAACAGTTTCATCAAAAAGCAAAATTCATTAAAATGTGAGGTTTTCAATATTGGCGGTGGAACAAAAAATACTATATCACTACTTGAGCTTCTTGATATGCTTGAGAAAGAAACTGGTAATAAACCTAAGATAAGTTTTGACAAATGGAGACCATCTGACCAAAAGGTTTACATATCTGATATTTCAAAAGCAGAAAAAACACTCTCATGGAATGCAAAGATATCACCAGAAAACGGTATAAAAAAACTCATTGATTGGGTAAAAGAAAACAAATATACATTTTAAAAAATTATTTTCTATTCATTTTCCCTCTCCAGTAATCCAGCGTGTCTGATAACGTTTTTTCAAGAGGGATTTCAGGCTTCCATCCGAGCGAGCGAATCCTCGCGTTGTCGCCCAAATACAGAGGGTCATCGATTATCCTTAGTTTGTTTTTGTCGGTTTTAACGTCCACCTTTACATTTGACATTCCAACCAAGATATTCACAACGTCGCCGACTTTTACACCCTTTCCCGAGCACACGTTATACACTTCCCCCGGCCTGCCTTTTTTGCATAGGAGCCAGAGCGCCTTTATAGCGTCTCTTACGTCAGTAAAATCGCGTATCCCTTCAAGATTGCCAACCTTAAGGCTTTTGGACTTTCCGGCCTCGATTTCGGCCACACCCTTTGCGAAATCAGAACAGGCATCGAAAAGCTTCCTGGGGCCCGTTATGTTGAAAAGCCTGACCCTCACTATCTTAAGCGAATGGCTCTGGTAATATTGTAATGACAGCATATCCTGCGCTATTTTGCTGACAGCATAAGGACTTATGGGCCTGAATTCCTTGCTTTCCTTTATAGGAATTTCGCTCCTTTCGGTCATACCATACTCCGCCGAAGAGCACACGCTTATTATGACCGGTTTCAGCCCCTCACCTATCACGGCATCGAAAAGATTGAAAGTTCCAAGTATGTTCGTTTCGAGCGTTTCCTTCGGGCGCTTCCATGACTCAGTTACGTAACTCTGCGCAGCAAGATGAAAAATTATGTCAGGCCTTATTCTTGCGATGGCAGTCCTTACTCCTTTCGTGTCCTTTATGTCGAGTTTTACGAGCTTTATTTTGTTTTTCAGGTGCGCCAGATTTTCCGGCGATTCCCCTGTCCAGTATTCAGCATAAACGTCTTTGAAACCTTTCCCTACCAGAAAATCGGCAAGATGAGAACCTATGAAACCCGCTCCGCCCGTTATAAGTATTTTCATAATCATCAGCCGTCAGTCAACACGTCACTTATACGCTTCCCTGTTGCCATGCTTCATGTCATGGTATTTGGCGTATTTCATTATATTATCATAAGAGCACGCCAGCGCCCATATCAGGCCGTAAAAACCGTCCCGGAAACCCCGCTGCACGAAATAAAAGCGCAGGAATGCAAAAAGCGGCTTGAACGGGGCCGTGAATTTGAGATGGTATTTGTCAAGGGCGTCCCTGGCCAGTATGTACGAGCCTATCACCGAGTTTTTGTTCTTCCTGTAATAACGGTATTTACTGAAGAAATTTTTAATCACGCCGAACGGATACATCCACACGAATTTTTTTAGCATAAGGCTTTCCGCCTCTTTTGTCGTGTAAAGGTTTCTTTTGGTCATGAAATTCTGCCAGCTTTCGTAGTTGTAGTGAATGAAATGGTTTTTCAGGCGGATAGTGCTGCCATTTACCACAACTCTTTCATGAACGAGTTTGTCCTCGAATTTGCCCTTGCTCTTGTCATAAATCCTGAGCTGATAGTCTGGCCATTGCCCGGCGCCCTTTATCCACCTTTTGCCGAGAAAACTTTTCCTTGGTATGTAATAGCCGTCGAATTTCGGGATTTCCAGGGCCTTTTCTATCTCCTTTTTCAGATCCGCCGTAACTATTTCGTCAGCATCGACGTTGAGAATCCACTGGTTTGCCGTTTTTGATGTTGCGTAATTTTTCTGGTCGCCGAAACCCTCGAACTTTTTTTCGAAAATCTTGCAGTTTTTGAAACTTTTCGCGATGTCCTTTGTTCTGTCTGTGCTGAAACAGTCGACCAGAATTATCTCATCCGCCCACTCAACGCCTTTTAAGCACTCTTCAAGATGTTTTTCCGCGTTCAGGGTTATTATCGTTACCGAAAGCTTCATCACGACCACGATAGTAATTGATTAAATTACGTTATTTAAATATCGTAAAAATCAATAAAAGTAGGTGATAGCGTGCAAGCTGTTATACTCGCGGGCGGCAGGGGAACAAGGCTTGGAAACAGTGAAATACCAAAGGTCATGATCAGGATAGGCGGTACCCCGGTTCTCGAGCATCAGATAGAACTGCTCAAAAAAAACGGCATAAATGAAGTTATCCTCTGTGTCAAGCATGTGTCAAAAGCAATAAAGGATTATTTCGGCAACGGTGGAAGATTCGGCGTCAAAATCACCTATTCCGAGGAGAAGAATTTTCTCGGCACAGCCGGCGCGGTCAGGTTTGCCCGCAAAAAAATAAAAGGCGATTTTCTGCTTCTTTACGGAGACGTCATGCTGAACATGGACATCTCAAAACTCGTTGAATACCACAAAAAAAAGAAGGGTGTCGCGACGCTGGTTGTGCATAAATCCGACCATCCGCATGACAGCGACATAATAGATATCGGTCCGGATGGCAGGATAAGGAGATTTTTGGGCAAGCCAAAACCCGGCCAGAAATTCAAAAACGTGACCAACGCCGCCGTTTATGTGATGAAGAAATCGGTTCTTGACAGCGTTCCGGAAGGCAGACCTTCCGATTTCGGTGGCGATATTTTCCCTGAAATGGTAGAAAAAAGCGCGAAAGTCTACGGCTACGAGACACGCGAATACATAAAGGACATGGGCACCCCAGAGAGACTCATGAGAGTATCGAGAGATTTTTCCCGAGGCATTATCATTAGAAGGACAGCCGTTTTTCTGGACAGGGATGGCGTTATAAACGAGCATAACGGGCTTGTCTGCAGGCCATCCCAAATGAAACTGATAAAAGGTTCCGCTGAAGGAATACGCATGCTTAATGCCAAAGGCTTCTTGGTGATCGCGGTAACCAACCAGCCGGTAGTGGCCAGAAACATGTGCACTGAGGAAGGCCTGGCAAAAATACACGAAAGGCTTGAAAAAATTCTCGCCGCTAGGGGCGCGAGGCTGCATGCCATATATTATTGTCCTCACCACCCGGACAAAGGCTACCCGGAAGAAAACCAGAAATACAAGATAGATTGCGAATGCAGAAAACCGAAGGCTGGCATGATACTTGGAGCTTCAAAAGAATTCAGCCTGAACCCGGCGGAATGCTTTATGGTCGGAGACACAACCACGGACATAAAGACCGGCAGGAACGCCGGCTGCAAAACCATTCTCGTGAAAACCGGATATGCCGGTGGCGACGGGAAGTTCGACATAAAACCGGATTACGTCTGCAAAAACCTTTTAGATGCAGCCAAGCTAATAATAAAAACTCAGAAGCCAAGATGAAACTATGATAATATCCAAGACGCCTTTCCGGATAAGTTTTTGCGGAGGCGGGACAGACCTCAGGGAATATTACCTGAAAAATCAGGGCTCCGTAGTCTCGACTGCGATGAACAAGTACATGTACGTAATGGTCAAGGACTACTTCGAAAAGGACAAGATTTTCCTGAAATATTCCAGGACCGAGCTTGTAAAGAACGTCGACAGGATAAGGCATCCCATAATAAGGGAGGCGCTCAAGCTTACCGGAGTCCTCCGCGGCGTTGAAATAACCAGCATGGCCGATATACCAAGCGCGACCGGCCTGGGTTCTTCGAGCTCTTTCGCCGTTGGTCTTCTTAACGCGCTATACACGCATCTGGACGAGTACAAATCGCCGAAAGAGCTTGCCAGGGATGCCTGCCAAATCGAAATAGAGATGCTTAAAGAGCCAATAGGCAAGCAGGACCAGTACATCGCCGCTTATGGTGGATTCCGCCATATCCTTTTCAACCAGGACGACAGCGTGAGCACCGATATAATTGTGATTCCCAAATCCATAAAAGAGGAGCTTGAGAGCAACCTCATGCTTTTCTACACGGGCATAACCAGGAAAGCGAGTGACATACTCTCGGAGCAAAAGAAAAATACAAAGAAAAAGACAGAGTTCCTTGACAGGATGAAAGAGCTTTCTTTCGAACTCCGTGAGTCGCTTCTCAGAAAAGACATAACAAAGTTCGGCGAGCTTCTGCACAAGAACTGGCTTTACAAGAAACAGCTCGCTTCCAGGATAACCAACCCCATGATAGAGAAAAACTACAGCCTTGCGCTGAAATCAGGCGCTCTGGGCGGCAAGATACTGGGAGCGGGAGGTGGAGGATTCCTTCTGCTGTACTGCGAACAGGGCAGGCAGAACGCTGTGATGAAAAGCCTCATTTCCCTTAGGCACGTGCCGTTCAAACTTGAGAACCACGGAACAAGAATAGTGTATAAGGATGATTGATATGCAGGAATTTTTTTCGGATTATTTCGAGGAGCTCGGAAAGCTTCTGACCAAAATAAACAAGAAGGACATAGAGGCCGTGACCGACATAATATACAAGGCGTACATCAACGAAAGAACAATATTCATACTGGGCAACGGCGGCAGCGCGACCACGGCGTCGCATTTCGCATGCGATCTTGGCAAGGGAACGCTCTCCAGAGTCTACGACGATAATGAAAGGCGGTTCCGCGTCGTTTCGCTCACGGACAACGTTTCCACGATAACCGCTTACGCCAACGACCTTTCCTTCGACGACATATTCGTGCAGCAGCTGCGCAATCTCGTCCACAAAGGTGATGTAGTGATCTCGATAACCGGCAGCGGCAATTCCAAAAACGTCATAAAGGCCGTTAAATACGCAAGGGACTGCGGCGCCATGACAATAGGCCTGCTCGGCTTTGACGGCGGCAGAGTCAAAAAGCTGCTTGACAAATACGTTATAGTTCCGAGCGAACACTACGGCAGGATAGAGGACGCGCATCTCATACTTGAGCATGCAATAACAGATTACCTCAGATCAAGAATGAAAGAGAGTAAGTAAGCGGGTGATGCAGTGAAGAGAGCTCTTATTACCGGTATTACAGGGCAGGACGGTTCGTATTTAGCTGAATTTCTGCTTTCAAAAGGTTACGAAGTCCACGGCATTATAAGAAGGGGAAGCACATTCAACACCAGAAGAATAGACCATCTCATAGAAGAAAACAAGCTGATACTTTATCACGGAGACATGATAGATTCTTCAAATCTCAATAGAGTTCTTGAAAAAGCTAGGCCCGACGAAATATACAACCTTGCCGCCCAAAGCCACGTAAAAGTTTCTTTCGAGATACCGGAATACACGGCTGAGGTGGACGCGCTAGGCGTTCTGAGGCTTCTAGATGCCATAAAGGAGAGAAGGATAAAAGTCAAGGTTTACCAGGCATCAACGTCCGAGCTTTTCGGCAATGTCGCTGAAACCCCCCAGAAAGAAACCACGCCATTTTATCCCAGAAGCCCGTATGCTGCGGCCAAACTTTATGCTTACTGGGTAATCAACAACTACAGGGAGGCTTATAACATATTCGCCTGCAACGGCATACTTTTCAACCACGAATCCCCGAGGAGAGGCGAGACTTTCGTTACAAGAAAAATAACCATGGCAATCGCATCCATACTTGCTAAAAGGCAGGAGTTCATGTGCCTTGGCAACCTTAATGCCAGAAGAGACTGGGGCTTCGCTCCGGAATACGTGGAATTCATGTGGAAAATGATGCAGAACAAAAAACCCGAGGATTTGGTAGTCGGTACAGGCGAATCTCATTCAGTAAAGGAATTCGTGGAAGAGGCGTTCTCTTACGTTGGATTAGACTGGAAAAAATATGTCAAGGTTGACAAAAAATATTTCAGGCCGACTGAAGTGGACAGGCTGGTTGCCGATCCCGCAGAAGCCGGAAAAAAACTTGGCTGGAGCCCTAAAATCAGGTTCAGTGCGCTGGTAAGAATAATGATTGACGCCGATATGAGAGCAAAGGGTCTGGAGCCCATAGGAGAAGGAGATAAAATTTTGAAGAGAACATTCCGCAATAAATGGTGGCGCGGGGATTAAGAACGGTCTTGTGCAGCTTCAGATTATTCGGCATCGGAGCTATATGGAATCTAGGCGGTGATATATATGAGTCCTGATTTCTGGCAAGGCAAGAAAGTTGTAGTCACGGGCGGAGGAGGATTTCTGGGCAGGTTCATTACCGACAAGCTCAAGAAAAATGGAGCCGACATTTTCATTCCAAGAAGCAAGGAGTACGACCTCAGGTACAGGGAAGTCTGCGCGAAAGTTGTGAAAAATGCTGACATTGTCATTCATCTTGCCGCGGTGGTCGGCGGCATAGGGGCCAACATGGATAACCCCGGAAGGTTTTTCTATGAAAATGCCATCATGGGCATACAGATTATAGAGGAGGCCAGAAATGCCGGAGTGAAAAAGTTCGTATGCATAGGCACGGTATGCGCTTATCCCAAGTTCACCCCGGTTCCCTTCAAGGAAAAAGACATATGGAATGGCTATCCCGAGGAGACGAATGCACCTTACGGCCTCGCCAAAAAAATGCTTTCAGTCCAGCTGCAATCGTACAGGCAGCAGTATGGCTTCAACGGAATTTATCTCATACCCACCAACCTTTACGGTCCCGGTGACAATTTCGACCTCAGGACCAGCCACGTAATACCCGCAATAATAAGGAAAATTGACGAAGCAATCCGCAGAAAAGAAAAAAGCGTTACCCTGTGGGGCACCGGCAAAGTAAGCCGCGAGTTCCTTTACGTTGAAGACGCTGCTGACGCAATAATCAAGGCAGCTGAAGTTTATGACAAAAAAGACATAATAAATCTCGGCAATGGCAGGGAGATAAAAATAAGGGAGCTCGCCAATATCATAGCCGGGATAATGGGATTCCGCGGCGAAATAATATGGGATAGCGGCAAGCCTGACGGCCAGCCGAGACGCTGCCTTGATGTGAGCAGGGCCAAGGCCGAGTTCGGGTGGTCGGCAAAAACCGGGATGGAAGAAGGCCTTAAAATGACGATAAACTGGTACATGAAGAACAGGAAAAACCTATGAAGGAAGTCACTATTCTCATAAATGCAAGAAACGAGGAAAGCAGCGTAGAAAAATGCCTTAATTCTCTCGTCAGCCAGGACTACGATAAAAACAGGTATGACATACTGGTCATGGACGACGCCAGCACCGATAGGACGGGCGCAATAACAAGGCATGCGATGAAAGCGCATGGCAACATAATCTACAGGCGCTATGAAAAAAGGCAGGGAAGGGTTAAGTGCATAAACCTCGCCCTCGATATCATAAAAACGCCGTATTTCATAGAATTCAACGCAGACTGCTTCGCCGAGCGCGAGTGGCTGGAGAACGTGATGAAAGGTTTTAGCGGAAACGATGTGGGGATAGTGAAGTCAAGCGGCCTCGGCGAAGGTGTGAGCACTGCCTTCAGGACAGACCTTGTCAGAAAAGCAGGAGGCGTGTACGAAAGGTATAACGAGTTCGGCGCGGGCTTCAGGTACGATACCGACATGATATTCTCCATCAAAGAGATGGGATACAGGATAGTCTTTGTCAAAGCACGTTACGGCCATACCCAGAAAAAGCCCGCGACGCTGCGTGAGAAAGTGAAATACGCGATTTACCGTATAAAAATACACAGGTTTGATTCACTGCTTTACAAACGGCATCCAAAACTGGCGAAAGACTTCCTTAAGATAAAATTCGGCTTCCTGCGCGATCCCATGGAGGATTTCAGGGTCGCCAGCGGCACTTGGGGCGAAAAGGGGCGAATAAGCCTTTCGAGCCCGCAGGGCATCACCATAATACAGGACAAGACGCCGCTTCATTTCATAATGATAATCACGCTGGCATGGTTTTACGTCTTTTCTGTGAAAATGAGCAGGCTTTACGGCAGCTTAATTTATAAAAAACTCTTAATTTAATGGTGAACTATGAAAATCCTGATGCTCAACCCACCCTTCCTACCTAGATATTCGAGGCAGTCCCGCTCTACTATATTGCTTAAATATAAAAGTAATATGTGCGGTAAGAAAATGACACCCCATAAATCACAAAATATGGAACTTATTTAAATATTAAAATTAATTATTTAACATGTTCAAAAAAGGAGATAAGCCGTGGAATACTGGATTAACAAAAGAAAAAGATGAGAGGATTAGAAAAATTGCGGAAATGAAAATAGGTAAGAAACATCATCCACAAACTATAAGAAAAATTTCCGAGATGTTGAAAGGTGAAAACCACCCGAATTTTGGAAAGCACCATTCCCTTGAAACTAGACAAAAAATAAGTGAAGGCAGATTAAAAAAGGACCCAGAAAGGATATCCGAATATCACGAACAAGTATTGATTGGCAGTTTACTCGGTGATGCAAGTTTAAGCAAAGGAAATGGCATAAATTTTTACCTAGAAGAGACACACTCTCAAAATCAAAAAGATTATTTGTTATGGAAAAATGATTTATTAAAAGTTTTCAATAGCAGGACATGGTACGGAATGTTTAGAAATCAAGGTACACATAGAAATTATGAAAGAGTTCGTTTAAAAACGAAAAGTTTCCCGTTTTTTACAAAACTTCACAAACAATTTTACCCAAGAGGGAAAAAAATTATACCGCTTAACGTTCTTAAAAAATTGGGCGAACTTGGCTTAACAGTATGGTTTTTGGATGATGGTCATGTGACAGTACCAGAAAGTTTAGTGGTATTGTCTACGGATGCTTTCAGCTACGAAGATAACATCTTAATTCAAAAATTCTTTAAAGAGAAATGGAATATTTGTCCAAGAATAGGTAAAAGAAATGGAAAATATTATTATTTGTTGTTCAACGCAAAAGATTCAAAAAAATTATTGAATATATTCAAAGGGATATTTGAGAAATACAAAATACCCGAATCCATGTTTTACAAATTAGGACGGTTATGGGAAGGTAATAAGGAAAAGATAAAAAATGCCCAATTGAAGAAAAATACTTACAAGAGAAAATGGAGAGCCAGAAGAAGAAGGCTAAGAGAAAAGATGAGATTAAAGGAACTTAAATCCAAGGGCAAAGTGATAAGAAAACTATACTGGGGAGAAGGTTTAGATTCTAAGGATGTGGGAAAGATATTAGGTTATAGCGGTGGAGGTATTAGGAAGATCATGAAAAAGCTTGACATACCAGTAAGAAATCCAAGCGAGGCACATTCGGGAGAAAGGAATGGATTTTATGGTAAAAGCCATTCCATTGAATCAATAGAAAAGATGATAAAAAACAGATGGGAGAATAGGATGGTGGAAAAATGAAAATTTTAGCTTTGAACCCGTCGTATTTTAGGAATTTTTCCCGTAGTTCAAGGTCTCCGGCGGTGACAAAGGGAGGCACGATTTATTATCCTTATTTTATTGCATATATGACAGGTAATCTGGAAAAGCACGGCTTCGAAGTCAAACTTGTCGATGCCATCGCCAATGGATGGGACGAGAAGCAAACACTAGAGTTCGCAAGGCAGTTCAAGCCGGACCTCGCGATAATCGATACGAGCACGCCCAGTATATACAACGACGTGGACATCGGCTCCAAAATCAAGGGCCTAGGCGTTCGTCATGTCTCTCTGGTCGGGACCCATCCAACCCGCCTACCAGAGCAGACGCTCAATCTCTCGAAAAGCATCGATTCGATCTGCCGCGGCGAATACGACGAGACGGCGGTCGATCTCGCCGCCGCGCTCGAGAAAGGCAAAGGCCTGAAAAAAGTAAAAGGCCTGTCTTTCAGGTCAGGCGCAAAAATAATCAACAATCCCGACAGGCCGCTCATAAAAGACCTTGATTCATTGCCTTTCGTCTCGGAAGTCTACGAGAAACATCTAAACATCAAAAAATACTTCTATGCCTCCCTCAGATGGCCGCAGGTCACAATCCTCACCGCTCGCGGCTGCCCTTACAACTGCTCATTCTGCAACATCCCGTTCAAATCATCCTATCGTTACCGCTCGCCCGAGAACGTCGCGGCGGAGTTCGAATACATACAGAGCGAACTGCCAGAGGTAAAGGAAGTCATGATAGAGGACGATACGTTTCCCGTCATAAAGGAACGCACGGAGAACATATGCAAGCTTTTGACGGAGAAAAAAATAAAACTTAAATGGTCATGCAATGCGAGAGTCAATACGGACACCGAGACGCTCATGATGATGAAGAAAGCGAACTGCAGGCTAATGTGCATCGGTTTCGAAACGCCAAGGCAGGACGTACTCGACAATATCCACAAGAAAACCACCAGGCAACTGCAACTCGACTTCATGAAAAGCACCAGGAAAATAGGCCTTCTCGTGAACGGCTGCTTCATACTCGGTCTGCCGGGCGACACCAAGGAAACGATACGCGAAACAATCGAATTCGCGAAAGAGCTCAACCCCGATACCGCGCAGTTCTACCCGCTCATGGCATACCCCGGCACAGAGGCGTATGAATGGGCCAAGCATGCGGGCTATCTTTCAACCGAGGATTATTCGAAGTGGATCGCGAAAGATGGCATGCACAGCACGGTAATTTCAAGGCCCGGCCTGCCAGCCGACGAACTGGTGAAACTTTGCGATGGTGCAAGGGACGAATATTACTTAAGACGCAAATACATAACATCCAAGCTCGGCCAGATTGTCACGAATCCCGGTGAGTTAGCGAGGACGTTCAAGGCGTTCAAGACGTTTTCGAAGCATCTGGTAAAAGGTCGTGAATGAATGATATCTGTCATAATTCCCGCTTACAATTCGGAGAAGACTTTAGGCAAATGTTTGTCCTCGCTGCAGGAGCAGACCAGAAAACCGGACGAGATAATAGTTGTAGACGACGGTTCTGCAGACAAGACAATAGACGTCGTGAAATCCTTCAAAAACGTATCGCTTCTCGCGCAGGCTCACAAAGGCCCGGCTGCGGCAAGAAACTTGGGGGCGAACAAAGCAAAAGGCAAAATACTGCTTTTCACTGATGCCGACTGCGTTCCCGGCAAGACTTGGGTGGCCGAAATGGCAGGGCCGTTTGAAGACAAGGATATAGTCGGCGTCCAGGGCAGGTATGAAACCGGGCAGAAAGGCCTCATGGCTAGGTTCGTGCAGCTCGAAATAGAGGACAGGTATGATCGCATGAGAAAACGCAAGTACATAGATTTTATAGGTTCGTACGCCGCGGGCTACAGGAAGGACATATTCATGCGTCATGGCGGCTTCGACGAGTCTTTTGTCATGGCATCTGGTGAGGACCCGGACATATCATTCAAGCTGGCGAAGGCCGGGCACAAAATGGTCTTCAACGAAAACGCGATCGTTTATCATAATCATGTAGATTCCCTTGGTACTTACCTTAAGCAGAAGTTCTGGCGCGCCTACTGGAGAGTGCTGCTTTACAGGAAGCACCCGGAAAAGATGGCAGGCGAGTCGTATACGCCGCAAACGCTCAAACTCCAGATATTTTTACTGGGAGCCGCTTTTTTATCCATAATTGCATCCATATTTTCCAGTCAGTTTTTGACACTCCTGACCATGACAGTCTTGCTCTTATTTATAACGACTCTTCCATTATCGCTCAAGAACATGAAAAAAAGCCTTCTGGTCGGCATGGTGACGCCTTTCATTTCAATATTGCGCACAGTCGTTTTCGTTTTTGGACTTGTGTACGGAGTGCTGAAAATATGAAAATTCTGCTGATAGTCCCGCCATCGACGCTCTGGGCCATAGAGAGACCGCATGTAGTCCAGCCGCTCGGGATAGGCTACATAGCGGCCGTTCTCGAGAAAGAAGGCTACGACGTAAAGGTTTTGGACACCATCGCTCTCGGCTGGCAGGAATACCTGCTAAAATGGAAGGGCAAGAGAATAGAGAAAGGCAAAACGATACATTTCGGTCTTTCCTGGGAAGAGATAGAGAAGCGTGTAAGGGAGGCGAATCCCGATGTCGTCGGCATTTCCAGCGCCTACACATGCCAGTCGGAAAATATGCACAAGACCGCCGAAGTGGTGAAAAAGGCCGGCAAGAACATCACAGTCATCGTGGGTGGGGCTCATCCGACCGCGTTCCCGCAGCATGTCCTCAAGGACAGGAACGTGGACATCGTTGTCATTGGCGAAGGCGAACTCACGGCAGTGGAGCTCATGCATAAACTGGAAAAACGGATCGATTTTTCAGAAATAAAGGGCATAGCCTGCAGGAAAAACGACAAGATAAAAATAAACGAGAGGAGAGAATTCGTAGAAGACCTCGATTCCCTGCCATTCCCAGCCAGGCACCTGCTCCCGATGAAAGAGTATTTCGAAGCCAAATCAACCCACAGCGGGGAAGCGAAATGGTCGCCTATAACGTCAATGATAACGAGCAGGGGGTGCCCTGGAGTATGCATATTCTGCTCAATACATAGCATATGGGGCAGGAAATGGAGGTCCAGAAGCGCAAAAAATGTAGTAGACGAGATAGAGCACATGGTGGAGAAATACCACATCAGAGAGCTTCATTTTGAGGACGACAACCTCACGCTCAACAAGCAGAGGATGATGGAGATATGCGACGGCATCATAGAAAGGGGCCTGAACAAGAAAATAAGATGGACAACGCCCAACTCCGTCATGGTCTCCACGCTCGATGAAGAGGTCCTCACTAAAATGAAGCAGTCCGGCTGTTACGCGCT